>Ga0315336_1000552_pt1 | contig 97684 bp, 69 predicted proteins | sample ASW5metaG_FD_204512 | JGI IMG/M metagenome (GOLD analysis project Ga0315336, IMG submission 204512) | Ammonia-oxidizing marine archaeal communities from Monterey Bay, California, United States - ASW #5 | ecosystem: Environmental > Aquatic > Marine > Intertidal zone | place: USA: California...
GCCCGCTTCGTTGATCCCCTCTTCGAGAATCTGGCCGTCTTTGGCTTCCTTGTAGAAGAGAATCTGGTCGGCGTCGACCGGTTCGTACAATTGACCCTTGCTCGAGTAGATGCCGTATCGCCGGAACAGCGATTCGAGACCAAAGGTTCGGGCTTCGTCGGGAATGATCGGAACGACGCGCGAGCCGATCGTTTCGTCCTTGAGTAAATCACTGATGATCCGACCGAACGCCATCGTCGTGGACATTTCCGTTCCGCCCTCAATGACTTTCTTGTCGAATTGTTCGAGCGGCGGGATATCGAGACGTTCATTGGTGGGAATGCGCGCGGGCAGAGAACCGCCCAACGATTCGCGGCGTTCTTTCAGGTACTCCATCTCCGGACTGCCATCCGGCGGGATGTAGAGCGGAGTCTCTGCGATTTCGTCGTCACCAATCGGTATGCCGAACCGGGAACGGAATTCCCGGAGTTCGTCTTCGTTCAACTTTTTCTGCTGATGCGTGATGTTTCGGCCTTCACCGGCTTCACCGAGACCATAACCCTTGATCGTCTTGGCCAGTATGACCGTCGGCGCCCCGCGGTGATCGACGGCCGCCTTGTAGGCAGCGTACACCTTCTCCGGGTCGTGTCCGCCGCGATTTAATTTCTGTAGCTGTTCGTCGGACAGATGATCGACAAGCTCGTGCAGCTTTTCACCCGCCTCGAACTTGTCACTCGCCTTGAAGAAATGATCGCGAATGTAGGCACCCGTCTCAACCGTGTATTTCTGATACTGCCCGTCGACGATTTCACCCATGCGTTTGACGAGCCGACCGTCGTCGTCGTTATCCAATAGCGGATCCCAGTCGCTGCCCCAGATGACTTTGAGACAATTCCATCCCGATCCTCGAAACGCGGCTTCCAGTTCCTGAATGATCTTTCCGTTGCCGCGCACCGGACCATCGAGCCGCTGAAGATTGCAGTTGATGACGAAGATGAGATTGTCAAGCTTTTCCCTCGACGCCAATGTCAGCGCACCGAGGGTTTCCGGCTCGTCGACTTCTCCGTCACCGACGAAACACCAGACGTGCGAATCGGACGTGTCCAGGATGCCCCGGTGTTTCAGGTAGCGCAGAAACCGGGCTTGATAAATTGCCGTGATCGGACCCAGCCCCATTGAAACGGTGGGGAACTGCCAGAAATCGGGCATCAACCAAGGGTGCGGATACGACGAGAGCCCGCCGCCGGCGGGAATTTCGCGACGAAAGCGGGCCAAGTGATCTTCGGTCAGCCGGCCTTCTAAGAACGCACGAGCGTAAACGCCGGGAGCGGCGTGTCCCTGGAAATAAACACAATCACCCAAGTGATCGTCGTTTCTGGCTTGGAAGAAGTGGTTGAAGCCGACCTCGAGCAGCGTGGCTGCCGAAGCGTAGGTAGAGATGTGTCCACCGATGCCCGGGCTTTCGCTATTCGCGCGGACGACCATCGCCATCGCGTTCCAACGAATGATGCTCTTAATGCGGCGCTCGATTTCGCGGTTACCGGGGAACCGCGGTTGCTGCTCGTGGTGAATCGAGTTGATGTAGGGCGTATTCGCGGTGAACGGCATCGTGACGCCGCGCTGATACGTCCGCTCTTGCAGATCGGCCATCAACCGCCGTACGCCGTCCGGCCCGTGGCGATGCAACAGGTCATCAAGCGAGTCGAACCACTCGTCCAACTCAGCCGGGTCAATGGTGTGGTGCGTGTCGTCCAAGGTTTGTCTGGCTCTTCTAGAATAGGTGTCTACCGAATCGGAGTGATCGGGATCGTCATTTCTTCGATTGCCGTTCTTGACGACAAACGGGATGCGCTCGCGACCGGTCAAGCGATCTCGCGTGCAGCAACCGGCCCCGCCGTGTCGGCAACTTCTACAGGCAACAACGCAATGTTCACGACGGGGAGCCCAATGTTAACGAGAGTTGCACCGACCGTCCAAGACGACCGTTGATTGTCGGACGAGAATTCGCCGCCAGATGGGCAATCCGCCCTGCGGGCCGTGTCGAGAGGTGGTCCCAGAACGCTCTGATGGGTGAAGCTGATCCTTCATTTGTAGAGTGAAAGACCACGACAAACGGGTTTCGGGATGGCTTCCCGTTCACCGTGCGACTGCCGGCCGGCGTTGGCTCATCGAACCCAATTCTTGGGGAATCCATCGAGCGGCGAATCAGCGGCCGGTTTCCAGGTCACCGTTTCATGAATCTTGCGGGCCAACGCAACATCGTTCGGCGTGACCGCATGAACACGGTGAGTCTGCAATTTGACGGTCACGTGGGCGTAGCCGACCGAAAGATCAGGATGGTGCCAGGCGGCTTCTGCCAAGTATCCGATCGTGTTGACGAGCATCATGGTGTGCGGGAAGCCGGGTGTCTTGAATTGCTTCCGCAGCCAACCGTCACGTATCTCCCAGCCCGGCAACTCTTTAAGTTCTTCATCCAGTTGTTGTTCAGTCAAAACGGTGTCGTCGGCCATGTTACCAATCTCCCGCGAGACAAGTTACCGCGTCGGTATTCCATTCATACCTCGATTCCCATTCCCGGCGGCTCGCATTGACGATGAACCGGCTTCGGCCATCCGTTCTAGTGGCCCACGCCACTTGATATTGGCAGTTGCGATTTCATGGTACGTCAGAAAGGGCAAGCACTTTCTAACTCGATTTCCGGTCACTCGACGCACATTTTCAAATGACCTGAGGTACTAGAAATGCCGGCGACACATTTCGTCGAGCCGCAAGTGATTTCAGACGGGATGAAAAGCCGTCGCCGGATTCTCGTCCCGCGAACGACTGGTGTCACTCATTCGCTTCCGCATCCGCCGCCGGAGCAACCTCCGCTCGAACAACCTCCGCTACCATGCGGCGCGGCGGCAGGTTCCACAACCGGTGCGAACAAAACCTTCGCCCGCCATTGATTCCCCAGTTCCTCGGCAATGGACTGCATCTGGGACGATTCATCACCGAGGAAATAAATGACGATCGATTCTCCGTCGAACAGCCTCTCGCAGTCGATCACCTCGACGTCAACTTGGCGATCAGACAGCAGCGCCCGGCACTGATCGAACATGCTTGAAACGTCATCTTGGGGGGTGTTTTCGCACCGCTGCTCGTCTTCGCTCGTCAATCTGCGGAGCACCTCTCCGGTTGGCTGATGATTTTCACCGTCGACGTGCCCGGTTTCGCCATCCACGGGACCCGCCAACACCTCACCGATTTCGACGCCGCGACGAGTCTGCACGACGACCCGGTCTCCGTGAGAGCACTCGATTCGATCGACCGAACCAAAGCGGCCCGCCCAGCCCATTGCGCCATATCGGACAAGGTAACGGTGGATGCCGTCCCAAACTTGATCGGCCTTATCAGCCGTCGACGAAACGTCAAGCAGCACACCGTCACCAGCGGTGAATACTTCGAACCGTCGCACGCCGTGGCCCGGTTGCGCCACGCACTCACCCGATTCAAGATTGAATTCCCAATGATGAAGCGGGCAGGTGACAACGACACCGTCGCGTGTTCCCTGGCCCAGCGAGGCTCCTCGGTGCGGACAGCGATTTGCGATCGCGTACAGTCGGCCCTCGACATTGAAGACGGCAATCTGCTGGTCTTCGACGACGACAACTTTCGTGGAGCCGAGAGGGAACTCGGCGGCATCGCCGATTTTGATTCTCTTGGTCTGAGTCTGTGGTTCGGTGTCTGAAAGCGGCATCGTCTGTTTCCGAGATGTCAGGCAGTAGAACGTAATTTCGGCAAACGATCGTACCGCTGTTGCCGCCAGTATCATAGCAGACACGAGCGAACTGAGCCTCGGCCCAGCAAGCGAATCGTCTTGTGCGGCGATCGACACCGGCCGGTTCTAGTCAGTACTCACTTCTTTAGCGTGTCTGTAGTGTAGGCGCGCAAACGACGACGCACGGATCGAAATATCTTCCACAATACCCCGAATACCCAGAAGGCGATACCGACTCTACGTTCAAAAAGAGCCGACGGCGTGACGCCTTCGATGCAGGCGACTCGTTCGTCATGTCGAAAGCGATATGGTCGTTCTCCGACGGTGACGATGGCATGAGTATTAGCTGATTGCCGAGAACGATTCCGCCTCGGCCGTATCTCGAGCGGACGGTTTGTCTTACGTGTTGCCTTCGTGCGCCGATCGTGCTCTACTTTCGTTGGAATGATGTGCACGAGTCGGATCGGATCATTCACTACGCCTGTGCTATCCGGGTCTCCGATTCGCGTAGCCGATGGCTTCTTTCTGCACAACATCGATTCGTGTTCGTGTTCGTGCTCGCCTGAAATCGGTCAACCTGGTTTTTCAAGATTGACAGTGCGTTTGCGTTGGAACCTGAAATGTCCGAGGCGCCGACCTCCGATCGACTCCGTGTGCGTACGATCGCAATTGCCATCGTCTCATTAGTCATCGTTTTGGCAATGGCAACGGTTGGCATCGTAACGATTCTCAAGCGACCGCCGATCGTGACTGTCGCGATAACCGGAACGGAAGGCCGGTGGCTTTTCGGCACGATTAAAGTCGATGAGAAATCGCTCAACGTGGCGTGCCAGATTCCTAAGACGTTTACGTATCAAGCGAATTCGGTCTCGTACATCCTCGTTCCCGCCAAATCCATGGGCGAGGGGACTGAGATTCACGTCGTCTTCAGCGAAGAAAAAGAATCGCAGGCATCCTCGAGCAGTATCTACGGGGTCAAGGGCGAATTCGTCCGGTATTTCGGCGGACAGAACATGAGAATCGACGGTGTGACGCCTGAGGAAAGGGATGAGGAACTCGCTAAACACGATCGATACTACCGACGAAGCGTTCCTTAGGTGTCCCCTGTCTGATTGCCAGGCTGCTGCGCCGCCATGTGCGGTCGACCGAATTCAGTCGTCCTCAAAGCTAATGTTTTTCGAATCGCTTTGCCGTTCGCGGATGAGCTAGACGATGTCTCGTTTTTTTGTAGCGGCTTCCGACACGATTAAAGCTGAAATGCGAGCATTTGCGTCGCTGCCGTTTCGTCAAACGCGCTCTCGGCATCATTCTTGACTTGATTCATCCGTTTGAGTTTGCGTGCGGAGTCTGGTCTGAGTACGCTACACGTGCATCGATTAAGTGGCCACTCTTCCTCGCCGTGGTGATCCGATCGTGAGAACACCAAGAACGATTCGCCCTTCGATTCTCGTGACTGGCCTGCTGCTGATCGTGCTGGCTCGCGTCTTCGTTGACGACGACTCAGAGAAGGCTGCCGTCCCCAACGACTCAGAAAAGACTGCCATCGCGGCAATTGAGAAATGGGGCGGAAGAGTCGACGTTGAGGAACGGGTTCTTGATACACCCGTGGTCGGCGTGACTCTCTCCAACACTTCGGTGACCGATGCCGAGCTAGCATACGTGAAGGACTTTACAAAGCTCAGACGGCTCTTCCTCAATAATACCCGAGCGTCTGACGTGGGGCTTTCGTACTTGAGAGACCTGGCGGACCTCGAATTGTTGTACGCGCAGAATACCGCCGTCACCGACGAGGGGCTGGCGCATTTGACCGTCCTGGGAGGGTTGAAGCGACTCTCGCTCAAGCACACGCGCGTCACTGACGTGGGCCTGATGCACCTGAACGGCTTGGTGAGCCTCGACTCGCTCTACCTAGGTGAAACTCTCGTTACCGATGCCGGGCTCGTGCACTTGAGACGACTGACCAACCTCTTTTCGTTAGGCCTTCAAGGTACCGACATCACTGATGCCGGGCTCGTTCACTTGAAGGAATTGCCAGTTCTCCGCCGGTTGTTTCTCAACGACACGCAGGTCAGCGACGCTGGGTTGGAACACATCAAGAAGCTGACCCAACTCTCGGTGCTTTCCCTCAGCAGCACGCAGGTTAGCGACGCCGGGCTGGTCCATCTGAAGGAAGCGACCAGGCTCAAGATGCTGGAGTTGAACAATACGCGTGTCACGAACCAGGGTGTGGAACGGCTCAGACTGTCGTTGCCGAACTGCGATATTCGACGTCATACGCCGATCGCCGATGAGAGTCCTCCAGCGGACGGCAGCCCGGTTCCTCTACAGGCCAAGACCTTGGTACGGTAGATAGTTGGTCCTCCTTGCATTTTTATGCGTTGCGATCAGTGAGTTTCGTGCCACGTCGTAACACGTCGCGTTCGTCGCTTTCGAACCGAGTGGGTCGGTTTACGTTGCGACAGAATCGGTCGCGTGAATCAAACAAATACGGCCATCGGCCGGCCGATTGGTCCAGGAACGACGCGCCACTAGACCATGTCTGGTTTTGTTTTAGAGACTTCAGACGCGATTGAAGCTATAATAGGAGCATTTGAGTCGCATAGTTTCGTCAGACGCGATCTCGCCCCAATACCAACGGGCGATTTCGTTCGATCCGTCGTCGCCGAGGAGAGTGGCAACATGCCGAGATTTGCTCAATTCTTCTTTTTAACTGTCGCGATCGTGGCGCGAACCGCCTCGGCGGCTGACGTCGATTTTCGTCGTGATGTCAGGCCCATTCTCTCGAATCACTGTTTTGCCTGTCACGGACCGGACCGGGAGCAACGTCAAGGCGGCGACGAGGCCAGCGGCGGCTTGCACTTTGATACGAGACAGGGAGCCTTCGTTGATCTGGGCGGATACTTCGCCATCGTGCCCGGCAAGCCCGAAGCGAGCCAATTGATCGAACGCATCAATTCGACCGATCCCGATGAGGTGATGCCGCCCCCCGATCATCCCAAGAGTTTGACCACACAGGAAAAACAACTCCTGGTCGATTGGATCAAACAGGGTGCCACTTGGAAGGATCATTGGGCGTATATTCTTCCGGAAGGGCACCCGGCTCCCAAGACACGGAACACAGACTGGCCGCGAAACCTTGTCGATGCCTTCATTCTGACACGGCTCGAACAAGCAGGACTGAAGCCTTCACCCCAAGCGGGCAGACACACATTACTGCGGCGCCTAAGCTTTGACATCACCGGGCTCCCGCCGAGCCGCGAGGAGATGCAAGCGTATCTTTCCGATGATTCGCCCGAGGCGTACGAGCGTGCGGTGGATCGTTTGCTCGAGTCGTCCGCCTACGGAGAGCGAATGGCAATGCGCTGGCTGGATCTCGTTCGCTACGCTGACTCGGTCGGGTATCACGGAGACCAATCGGTCAGCGTTTCTCCCTATCGCGATTACGTGATCGACGCCTTCAACGACAACATGCGATTCGATCGATTCACGCGCGAGCAGTTGGCCGGAGACCTGCTGCCTGATGCCACCCGCGATCAGTTGATCGCCTCGGGATACAACCGGCTGGGAATGATGTCGGCCGAAGGAGGCGTGCAGCCCAAGGAGTATCTGGCCAAGTACGCTTCAGATCGCGTGCGGAACGCTTCGTCGGTCTGGCTGGGTTCGACGGTCGGTTGTGCAGAGTGCCACGACCACAAATTCGATCCGTTCACGACGCGCGACTTCTATCGCTTTGCATCGTTGTTCGCTGACATCAAGGAAAAAGGCCTGTACTCCGGCGCGCATGCTTCGGGCAGGTGGGGACCCCAGATCGACGTGCCCGATAAGCAGTTGCCCCGGTTGCTTGAGCCGATCGACGATCAATTGGCCCAACTTCACGAGACCGCCGACACGCACACGAACGAACTCGCCGCTGCACAACAACAATGGGAAAGCCAGTTGCCTGCCGAGTTCACCAAGTGGCACGTTCTTAAACCCGAATCGGCCAAAGCTCAGCACGAGACCGAACTTAAGGTTCTCGACGATGGTTCACTGCTCGCCGCCGGCAGCAACCCAAATCAGAACAGTTATACGATCACCGCCAAGATTGCACTCGAAAACATCACCGGCTTCCGCGTCGAAGTTCTACCGGATAAGTCGCTGCCCAACAACGGCCCGGGCCGTGCCGCGAACGGCAACTTCGTGATGACCGAATTTCGAGTGTCCCGTCACAGCGCGGACAACGAGGAAGCACGTCCAATCCTTCTACAGAATGCCTCGGCCACCATCGAACAGACGGCCGCGGCCGAATCAGCACCTCTCGACAAGTGGAGCGCAGCAAGCGCGATCGACGGCGACGTGAATGGATCGAGTTTGGGTTGGGCAATTCTGCCCGAAGTCGGACAACCCAACAACATGGTCGTCGAGACCACACAGCCGATCGAAAACCCAAAAGAGGAAGAAGCAACGTTTTCCTTTGTGATCGAACAGAACTATACCGGCTCGCAGCATACGCTGGGGCGATTTCGAATCTCGGCCACAACGTCTGCCTACCCCCTCAAAGCACGAAAGAACAGCCCTCCGCCGGAGGACGTTCAGAAGATTCTTGCGGTCACCGCGTCCGAGCGCAACGACGAACAAGCCGAGACACTTGCTGCCTACTACCGCTCAATCGCGCCGCTGCTCGCCGACACTCGAAAACAGATCGAAGCACTGGACGTCGAGAAACAGAAGGTCATTAAGGCGAACACGCGCACGTCGCTGATTACGGTTTCCGTCGAACCACGGACGATGCGCGTGCTGGCCAGAGGGAACTGGATGGACGAGACGGGTGAAGTCGTCGCTCCCGGAATTCCGCACTTTCTTCGTCAGATTGACAAACAACAGCGTGCCGATCGCAAAGATTTAGCCGACTGGCTGACCGCCCGAGACAACCCGATCACCGCCCGCGTCTTTGTGAACCGTCTGTGGTCCCAGTTCTTTGGCATGGGTCTGTCGAAGGTGCTCGACGACTTGGGCGCCCAGGGAGAAACACCCAGCCATCCGGAATTGCTCGACACATTGGCTGTTGAATTCATGGAGAGCGGCTGGGACATCAAGCACATGGTCAAACTCATCGTGATGTCGGCCGCCTATCGCCAATCGTCGCTGCCGCGCGAAGAATTACGCGAGGTCGATCCGTACAACCGCCTATTGGCTCGTCAATCGCGATTCCGCATTGAAGCCGAGATGGTCCGCGATAACGCACTCGCCGTCAGCGGACTACTGGATCGAAACGTCGGCGGGAAGAGTGCCAGGCCGTACCAGCCGGCCGGCTTGTACCGACATCTGAATTTTCCCGCCCGGACCTATCAGCACGATACCGATTCCAACCAGTATCGTCGCGGCATCTACACGCACTGGCAGCGACAATTTCTGCACCCCGCCATGAAGGCCTTCGACGCGCCGCCACGAGAAGAGTGTACGGCCGAGCGTCCCCGGTCGAACACGCCACTCGGCGCGCTCGTTCTGCTGAACGATCCCTCATACGTCGAAGCCGCCCGCGTCTTCGCGGCCAACGTCATCGAACAAGGCCCACAAGACACGTCCGGACGACTTGCGTGGATAATGCAACAGGCTTTGTCTCGCAACCCCAACAAAAATGAACTTGAGATCCTCAACAATTTACTCGACGCGCAACTTGAACAATACCGGCAGCAGCCGGACGAAGCCGAAAAGCTCGTGAGCACCGGATTGTCGGATGTGCCCGAAGATATCGACGTGGCCGAGTTCGCTGCCTGGACGTCGGTCATCCGCGCCGTCTTCAACATGCACGAATTCGTAACGCGGAATTGAACAGGGCGAACACAGCTTTGCTTCGTCATTGACACAGCAGGAAGGACAGCACGATGTCTCCATTCGAACGCGCTCAGCTCGAGCAATCCCGCCGCACGTTTCTAAGCCGCATGTCGACCGGTGTCGGCACGTTGGCGCTCGGATCGCTGCTCAAGCCGTCACTGCTGCGCGCCGCCAGCGATGGTCACGTTCAATCATCCCGCTGGCAAGGGGTTGTGAATCCTTTGCACTTACCCGCGAAATGCAAACGGGTGATTCACCTGTGCATGGCCGGCGGTGCCTCTCACCTGGAAACGCTCGACCACAAGCCGAAGCTGGCCGAATTGGACGGCAAGCCGATGCCCAAGTCGTACACCGAAGGCCAACAAATCGCCCAACTACAGGGACAGCGCGATCAGCTCAAGTGTCTGGGGCCGACACACGCCTTCAAAAAATGGGGGGAATCCGGGCTGGAGATCAGCTCGATCTTGCCCCACATCGGCTCCGTCGCCGACGACATCTGCATTGTACGATCGATGCAGACCGACCAGATCAACCACGACCCGGCACACACGTTGATGAACACGGGCACGAGCATCCCGGGCCGTCCGTCCATGGGCTCGTGGCTGCTTTACGGCTTGGGCAGCGATGGTGACAACTTACCCGGCTATGTGGTGATGACGTCGGTCGGCGGCGGGCAGTCGCAACCGATCGCGTCCCGGCAATGGCACAGCGGATTCCTTCCCAGCCAATTTCAGGGCGTCGAATTCCGCTCCAAGGGCGATCCCGTTCTGTACGTCAATAGCCCCGGCGGCGTCAAACTCAAACAGCAGCGAGAAGTCATCGACGCCGTTCAGGCTCTGAACCGCGTTGGCAACGAGACGTTTCACGATCCGGAAATCGCGACACGAATCAGCCAATACGAACTGGCGTTCAAGATGCAAACATCAGTCCCAGAATTGATGGACATTTCCAACGAGCCGAAGCACATTCTCGAAATGTACGGAACCGAAGGGGGCGACGGTTCGTTCGCGTCGAATTGTTTACTGGCCCGTCGGCTCGCAGAACGCGGAGTCCGCTTCATCCAACTCTACCATCGAGGCTGGGACCATCACGGCAGTATCAAGCAGGGTTCGCTCACGACGGCTCGTCTCGTCGATCAGGGCGCGGCCGCGCTGATCAAGGACCTCAAACAGCGAGGCTTGCTCGACGAAACGCTGATTATTTGGGGCGGCGAGTTCGGACGCACACCCATGGCCCAGGGCAGCGGCCGCGATCACCACATCAAAGCCTTCTCGATGTGGTTAGCCGGTGGCGGCATCAAGGGCGGCATGACTCACGGCGCAACCGACGAATTGGGTTACGCGGCCGTCGAAGACATCGTGCACGTCAACGACCTGCACGCCACGATGCTCCACCTAATGGGCATCGAACACGAAAAGCTCACTTACCGCTTCCAGGGCCGCGATTTCCGCCTCACCGACATCGCCGGGGAGGTCGTTGAGCCGATTCTGGCATGAGTCGGACGATCAACGTGGGCAGCGTGTCGACTCTGCATTCGAGTTTTTCGAGACCGCGCCACCGATTTCCTGTACGACCGATCTCAGCGGCGAGGCACGAGTGTCAGTGTCCGCGTCAGATCTGCTGATGAGTCGGCGCTCGGTTCGAGCGAGATTTCGTGATAGTTGCCCGAAATCCAATCGGTGAACTGGTCGCCGTAATGTTGGCTGCCGGGATGGCCCGATTGGCTTTGGGCGTCGACCGCCATGAGCTTCGGCGGTGACACACTCAGATCGGCAATCATGCGGTATCCGGCGCCGGTCGTCGCGTTCCAATTGGGGCCGCTGCCCGTGTTCGACACCGTGGTCATGTCGCCATGTACGGGCGACCCGCCGTGATCGAGCAACTCACCCAGATCACCTCGCGCGGACAAAACGTGCGCCAGCGGCATCGTGTGCAATTTGCCCCAGTTCCACTCCGACATCTCCGGCCCAAATCGATCTGCGAGCAACCGCAAACTCTCAGCGAACGCCGCGAGAATCTTCGCTTCGCGGTCGCCCCGTTCGAACCAGTTGGCGACGTCCGAACCCAGCAACCGTCCTGCAAAGCCTTCGCAGCCTTTGGCGAGCAGTTCGGCCGACTGAGGCTCAAATCGCTCGTCGGCGATCACCCGGCACCAGCGAGTGAAGAAGACGTTAAAGAGCGTCGTGGCGACCGAGCCGGGTTCCGTGCGGAATTCCCAGCGTTCCAGATACCGAGCCGCCTGTTGAATGAGAGAATCGTCGCTCGTCTTCAACAGCGCCACCAGCGGCGGAACGTACTCTTTCGCGCGCAGCGAGACCGAATCCTGATGCATGTCGCGCAGGTCATCGTACGACAGCTTGTCCCGTCCTTCGATCATTTGCTGTATCCGCTGCGCCCGCCAGCCGTTGTTCCACGTGCCGGAGAGCGGATAGGGATAGTCATTCGGTGCCAAGCGGTTGTTGGCGCTGGCGATCCAACCCCGCTCGGGTTCGACGACGCTCGGCATGCCTTCGAAGGGGATCAGCCCTTGCCATTGATGCTCGGGTTCCCAACCGGGGCGGTAACCTCGTTCGGGTTTGAGCCTCGCCGGAATCCGTCCGGCCGTCTGAAACCCGATGCGTCCCTGGGCGTCGGCGATGACCAATGAGAACGTCGGCACATGCCACGGTCGTAGCGCTTCACGGAACTCGTCAACGCTTCCGGCGCGATCCATGCCGAGCATCGCCGAGAGCCAGCCCCCGTGATGAGCCCCCAACCAATTGAGTGTCACCGGCCCGGTTTCATTTGCCGGGGGAGGCAGTATTTCATCAACCACCGGCCCGTTGCGCGAGAAACGAATTGTCTTTGTGACCGGCTCGGCATCGCGGACGTGGATGACTTCCGTCAGCTCCCGCGCCGGCTCCCAGGCACCGTTGTAGAAAAAACAGCCGGCGTGCGAGTCGTCGGTTCGTTCCTGATAGAGATCGCGGAGCGAACAAATGTTGTTGGTAATGCCCCAAGCGACGCGTTCGTTGCGGCCGAACATGATCGCTGGAATTCCCGCGTACGCCATGCCCGCCACGTTGAACGACCCGCCACACAGGTGCGCTTCGTACCAGCATGAGACTGCTTCGAACGCAATGTGCGGATCGCTGCCCAACAATGGCCGGCCGGTCGTCGTTCGGCTTCCGGAGAGAACCCAATTGTTGCTCCCGGTTCCCGCGTCCGGGTCGCCGACGACTTCGCCAACGGTTTCCAAGTCAGGCCCATCGCCAGTCGCGTACTCGCCCGGCCAGACAATCGAAACCTCGTCGGCTTCTCCGGTGAGAAACTCCTGATACAACGGTCCTTCGCCGAGCTGGCGTTTCGCCAATTCTGGTATGACGATCACCGGAAACCGACCGGTGAGATACCAGCGAAACTCATTCTCGATCGCCAGGCAGTCGATCGGCGTCCACGGCTCCGGCCGATAGTCGAGCAGATCGAACTCGATCGGCTGCGTCTCGCCCGTCTGGTTGATCAGCTCGTTGATCCCACTGGTAAACGCCTCGACAAGCGTCCGGTGCTCAGCCGGCAGACGATCCCACTCGGCCCGGGCGATTCGGTTGATCCCCACGGTCCGCGCGATCGTGTCGAGTTCCAACCCGTCCGAGCCAAGCACTTCCGAAAGCCGCCCCATACCCTTACGGCGCAAGTAATCGAGCTGGAACAACCGGTCCTGAGCCATGGCGTAACCGAAGCCGTGAAACAGATCGGTTTCGTTGTCGGCATAGATGTGGGGAATGCCCCATTGGTCCCGTTGGATCGTCACGTCGGCCGATACGCCGGAAGGGCTTTGACCCTCGGAAGGCGGCACGCGCGCAGCCGTCGTTTCATTCCACCGTGCGTCAAATTCTGTCCGGGAGATGTCGGCCGCGGCGCAGATCGAGTCGATCCGCTCACCGCGTCCAAGACGCTTCAGAATTTCCGTGTCGCTAAGATTCACAATTCCAGTTCCCTGAGAGTGTCGGGCGGCTGGGAGGCGTTCCCTCCTCGTCCACATGTCTTGATGCCTACGCGTCTCGTGTGCCGTTCGTGCCGTTGACGTAATGAAGTCTGTTTGCCATGCGTAAGATGTCTACGACGACGGGGCGAGATCGTGAAAACACGGTAAACGACTCGCGCGGCCATCGAAGTGGTTTTGAGTATCGCACCCGGAACGTCCGGCTGGCAAGGTCTCCGGTACGCCTCGGGTGCGATTATTTGCTTGCGGCTCGATCGGAATTCTCTAGAATCTGCGATTGAAGAGAGTTTTCGAAAAGCTTCCACAACTGGGTTTGTCACAACTTGTAAAAGACGGGTATCAACGATGAAAAAACGTTCGATCTTGATTGTCGTAATGTTGGGCGGGGCCGCCGTGTGTCTGTTGGATGAGCCGGTTGTTGCCGCCGGAGATCACTTGGGCAAGATTGTCGTCAGTGATTCACGATTCAAAACGCTCATTCCCGCAGATGCGAAGATCGAGATTCTCGCCAAGGGCTTCACGTGGACCGAAGGCCCGGTGTGGAGGAACGATGAATCGGGCGGGCATCTGCTGTTTTCCGACATCCCCCGCAACTCGGTGTTTAAGTGGAAGGCCGGCGAAGGCGTCAGCCTGTTCTTGAGGCCTTCGGGTTACACAGGGCCGACGTTCTACGGAGCCGAGCCGGGCTGTAATGGGCTGTTGCTCGATCCGCAGGGGCGCCTCGTTTCGTGTGAGCACGGTGACCGCCGAGTTTCGGTGTTGACGAAAAACGGCGGCAAACGAACGCTGGTCGACAACTACAAGGGCAAACGGCTCAACAGCCCCAACGACGGCTGTTTCAAATCGAATGGCGATCTGTATTTCACCGATCCACCCTACGGGTTGCCGGATCGGGAGAACGATCCGCGTCGCGAGCTCGACTTCTTCGGTGTTTACCGACTTTCAAAAGACGGCACGCTCGCCGTGATCACCAAGGAGATGACGCGTCCCAATGGCATCGCTTTCTCGCACGACGAGAAGACGCTCTACGTTGCGCAGTCCGACCCGGATGCGGCCATTTGGAAAGCCTTTCCGGTCAAATCAGACGGAACACTCGGTGCAAGCCGACTGTTCCACGATGCGACCGAGGCCGTCGGTAAGCTTCCGGGTTTGCCAGATGGGCTGAAGGTCGATCATCAAGGAAACGTGTTTGCCACGGGACCGGGCGGCGTGTACGTGTTTGCGCCCGATGGAACTCTGCTGGGACGCCTGGCGACCGGCGAACGGACGGCCAACTGCGGCTGGGGCGGCGACGGGACCGTGCTTTACATCTGCGCCGATAGCTATTTGTGTCGTATTCAGACGACGACGCGCGGCGCCGGTTGGAAGTAGTTCTCGCCAAAGGTTGGCGTCCGATCGACTGAGGTTGTCGCATCACGAGTGCAAATGACTTTGGGCCGGATGGAGCCATGTGGAAGCGTTGACATGATCGATTGGATTTTCTTCGACGTCGGTGGCGTGTTGTTCAACGACGATCGACAGAATTTCTTGGCCTATCAGCGTGCGCACCAGATCATTCGGCAGACTGAGCCTGAGTTCTTGTTTTCCGACATGATGACCGAACGAGAAGCCCTCGTCCGTTCCGGGGAAAACCGGATTCTCCAGACAATACTCGCAAGCCACTCCAAAAGCGCCGATGCGCGACGACTGCTCACCGAGATTCGAGAGAGTTTAGATTCGTGTTACGACGACAATCATCTTCTCAATGACGGGCTGCGTCCGCTGCTCGATCGATTGCGCGGTCGGTATCGGCTCGGCGTTATCGCCAACCAGCCGCATGAGTGCCGCAACAGTCTCCAGCGGCGGAACATTCTGGAATTCTTCGACGTTGTGGCGATTAGCGACGAACTCAATCTCTACAAGCCCGACAAGCAGTTGTTCGAATGGGCGGTCAACGAGGCCAACTGCGATCCACGGCGGTCGATTATGATCGGCGATCGCCGCGACAACGACGTGTTTCCAGCGACCGAGCTGTCGATGAAGACGATTCTTGTACGGTGGCCGAGCCACAAACAGAAACGTTGGCAGCCCGACAGTCCGGAGGCGACCGCGTTTCTCGAATCCTGCGACCGTTTCGGTCTGTTCGATCGTCACACGGGGAACTGCGAGCCGGACCGGACCGTTTCGTCGCTGTTCGAACTGAATGAAGCAATCGATTCGCTCGACGCGAAGGACTAAGCTGATCGTAAACGTCGCAGATGGAAATCGTCACGTGTCGTGCGCGTCACCGTCCAAAACATGATATGCTAGCCCCATCGACGTCATCACCACCAGCAGGCATTGGGCCGGACTTGTTCCGAAGTCGTGCTCCAGCAATCATGGTACTAACTCGCGGCTCTTCAGCGCGACGCATATACCAGAGCCCAGGACAGGGCGCTAGAGCGCATTCGACATAAGGGTAGCGGGTTCTGGCGGCGTAGAGACGATATTCAAAGACCACAAATCGTCCGATAGCCGCCACAGTTATCCCGAACGGGATCTAGAAACGGTCCGAAAACTCGGTTGTGGTGGAATTTGAAACTACAGGTAGAAGGCACGCGAAACCCATCAGAGGTTTTGGGACCACTTCAAGTGTGAGGCCATGTATTCGCAAGACGATTCCGACTATCCAGCCGCGTATGACGATGGTTCGTTCGTCTACGATCCGGTTGACACGATTTGGTCGCTGATGTTCAGCGGGCTATGGCAGATCGCGCAGCTGGTTCATTTCGTCTTCGTGATTTGGATGGCCGTCGAATGTTTGCGGAAGGAACCGCACCGGTTTCTTTGGATCTGGCTGATTCTCGTGGTGCAGCCGATTGGTCCTTACATCTATTTCTTCGCCCGTTGGCTTCAGGGAAACGACGTCCGAACTCCGCGCGCACTGAAAAGCTTGACACGCGGCAACGAGATCCAGCGGCTCTCGATCGCCGCACAACAGATCGGCAATGCGCATCAGTTCGTCCAACTGGGCGATGCACAGCGCGAAACCGGGAAGTTGGAGCCGGCCTGCGATTCGTACGCCCACGCACTGGAGAAGGATGATTCGAACATTCAGGCCCTGTGGGGCGCGGGTTTGACCGACTTCGGGCTGCGGAACTTTGATTCGGCGCATGAGCACCTGGTCAAACTGCTTGACATCGACCCGCAGTACAAATTCGGCGACGTTTCCCTGCTGTTCGGGAAGACGCTGTGCGCACAGGGCGACGTTGACAAGGCCCAATCGCACCTTGAAAGCCACATCAAGCGATGGCGGCATCCCGAGGCGCTGTACGCGTTGGCCACGCTTGAAGCCGACCGTGGAAATGACGTTGTTGCTCGCTCGCACTTGCAAGCCATGCTGATGGACATCAACGGAAGCCCAACGGCGATCGCTCGGAAACACATGGCCTGGAAGGGCAAAGCACAGAAAATGCTCAGGCAGTTGCCCCAGAGTTGATAGCACCGCACAGCTGAGCATTGCAGTTGACGCTAAGGCCATCGTCAGACGGCTTCACCGGAGAATGAGGAATCGGAAAATGAACGACTTGAATCGTCGACAGTTTTTTCATCGTAGCACGCAAGCGGGAATGGCGCTCGCCGCGGCCGGCGCCCTCGTTGAAACCAACCCCCTTCAGGCTGACGACGCATCAGAAGCCGCCGCGTCGCGCGCGAAAATTGGCGTGTTCACAAAAAGCTTTCAAGATCGTTCGATTCCCGAAGTTTGCCGTATCTTCAAGGAAATGGGGCTGGACGGGCTCGACCTCACCGTGCGTCGAGGGGGGCACATCGATCCGGCTGACGTCGAAGAAAAGTTGCCGGCGGCGAAACAGGCAGCCGTCGAGGCTGGCGTGGAGATCCTGTTTCTAACGACCGGCATTACCGATGCGGACGCGGACGCCGAGAGGCTCATTGCGACGGCCGCCGAGCTCGGCATCAACAAAATCAAGATGGGATATTATCGATACGAATCGTTCGGCACGTTAGCGAAGCAGATGACCGCCGTGCAAAAGCGGATGGAAAGTGTTGTTCAGTTGGCTTCGAAATACCACGTCTTGCCCTGCGTACACATCCATTCCGGCGCGTTCATTCCCTCGCACGGAACGATGCTGTATCAACTCATCAACCAGTTTTCTCCAGACGAGATCGGTGCTTATGTTGACCCGCTGCACATGACGATGGAAGGCAGCAAAGACGGTTGGCGTCAAGGGCTGGACCTGCTTGCTCCGTGGATCGCACTCTGCTCGGTCAAGAATTTCCGCTGGGAGCCCGGCCCGCGGGGCAAACAGGGCGAAGTTGTGTGGAAGACACGCAACGTGCCGCTGGCCGATGGAATCTGTTCGATTCCTAAGTTCACGCAGGCGCTCAAACAGCTTGGTTTCGAAGGCCCGTACTCCCTGCACAGCGAATACAAGGCCTCGCATAGCTTCAAGCGGCTCGACACGGAGGGCTGTATCCGGCAGACGGCAGAAGACTTCAAATTCTTCCGCCCGCTGGTGTGAGCGTCGCCGCGTTCGTTGCCCCATCGGCACGCGGAATTTTCGCGCCGGCTGACTGTCCGCGGACGTGCTTTTCAAAACGGGGTTACATCACGCCCACGATGCTCAGCCCAACGCCCGATCGACGGCGGCGCGGGTCTTGTCGAGCCCTGCCTTGAGCACGTCGTTCACGTCTTGCGCCCAGTAGTCGCGATTGAAAAGCTCCAACGACAGAGCACCGTGAAACCCAATGTCGCGGAGCGTGCGGAAGATGTCATCCAGCGGCGCGTCCCCGTCGCCGGGGTAGACGCGATCGGCATCACTGACTTTGTCGCGCGGGGGATTCGTCGGATAGTCGTTGACGTGAAAGACGTGAATCGCATTCCCGCTGAGCATTTTCAGACCGGTGAACTCAGACCCGCCTTTGTAGACATGATAGACGTCCGGCAAGACGCAAGCCTCGCGATGCCCGCTTTCGATGGCGACGAACACCGCTTCGCCGAGTCGGCCGAGCGTCTTTGAAAACCCCCAGACCTCGACCTGCGGGACGATGCCAATACTCGCACCCGCTTCGAGCAGTGCGCGATACCGACCGGCTGCGTCGAATAAGTTCATGCCGGTCTGTTTGGTCGCGCCCGCCGGTGGGGCAGCGATCCGCGTACCGCCGATCTGTCGTACGAGGTCCATCTCGCGTTTGGCCTGTTCGAGTGCGGCGGCTCGTTTGTCGTCATCATCGATAATCCACTGCGAAAATCCGATGGCGCTCTCGACCGTTAGCCCGAGATCAGAGATACGTTTGCCCAGATCGGATAGCGACCCGCCCGCCTTGGCATAGGCGTCGATCTCCCGAACCCACGGCTCGATACCGCTGTAACCGGCTCGTGCGACCAACTCGACACTCGTCGGCAAGTCGAGCTTGTGGCCGCGAATCGTGCCGGTGTTCAAACAGTAGCGAAACCGCTTCACGGCATCACGACCGTCAACCGCAGCGGCGGTGGTCGATTGAAACGCGCTGGTCACGCCTGCGCCCAATGCAATACCAGCACCGGCTAACATTTCACGGCGAGAAAGGCCTTGATTCATCGTTGTCGATCTTCCCATTGAACTCGCTTGATCGTCTTCGACCCAGGCACCGACGGCGCCCGAACCTACGATGAGAGTCTACCAGATAACCCACGCCACGCGCCAATGCCGTCGGCCGGCTCTCGGAATCCGGGGCTTCTCAGCCCGATGCGGTATCGCGATCGACCAAACTCAACCAGTGAGTTCATGGCGACCACGCCCGGACCCGGAGATAGCGATTTTGGGACGACTACTTTCGCAGCACCGAGGAAAGTTCAGAGAAGAGATCATCAACCGTGCTGAGGACGGCCGCGTTGGCTTTGGCCTGCATCTTGAGTCCCGGAAGCTTGGCGATCTCGCCGAGCGATTCGGAAGCACTGCTGCCCGGTTCTGAAGAGATGCCGGCTGCGACATTCGTCGCGACATCCTCTACTTGACGGGCAACGTCGCGCAAGCCATTGAGGGCGGAGTGTGAGGCTGATGTGAGGGCGTTGATGGACATATGTGTGATCTCAAAGTTGTCAAGGTCATTGGATGCAAATGAAGGTTGAGACGTTGGCAACACGTACGAGAACCCGAATCCTCACTTTTCTTACTTCTAGAAGCGTGCCGCTGTCGACTTGAGTAAGCCGAGCACACTTTCACTTCGAAACGAGGAAATGGAAAGCACTTCGAACGTGGTCTGTTGCAGTAAGCGGTTGTTCGCAAGTTTGGCGGTTTCGAGGGCCACGTCGGTGTCGCGGATGATCGACAACGACGACGAAATGTTTTCAATGGTGCTGGTGAGCACGCGCTTCGACGGGTCGAGCGTGTACTTTTGAAAGCTGCCGATGACCGCTTGTCCGCGGGTCGCGTCGGCGATGGCATCGTCAAGAATCTGTAGCGCTTCGGTCGACTTGCCCCCCACGAGCGAATTCGCTCCGCCGCTGCCGATCGAGATGAGAGAGCCGGTGACGCCGCCCAGGCTCGATGTGAGAAGATTCGGTAGGCCAACGCTCGCCGTCGCCGATGCGGATGAACCGATGACAAAGTTCAGTCCCTTGCCGGAAATATTGAATTGCGAAAGGTTTCCGCTGGCGGTCGGGCTCAGTTCGACCACGAGTGCCAGGTCGCTGGTGTTCACGTTGAACTTCGATCCGCTGCCCGTATAGCTTTGGCCGTTGATCGTCGCGATCGCGTCGGTTCCAGTGGTCGTTCCCGATGTGGTCAAAGCGAACGTGCCCTGAGTGGCTTCCACGGTGATGGATTCATCGGTCCCGTATTCGACACTTGCAAAGTCGACCTCGTTGGCATCGACCTTCGTAGCGGAAATTCCCGTGAGGTGGGTCACGGCGTTGAACGCCGCGGTAATGTCGTCGGTTGTGGCACCGCTGGACAGCGAGATCGTTGTCGCGCCTGTTGAGCCGGTGACGATCAAGGTTGTGTCGGAGCCAAGGGCTCCGTTTTGATAATCGTTGGTGGCCTGTGTGGCGGTGGTGGTGACGTTGATATCGACGGTGACATCACCACTGGACGATTTGGAGAGAACGTCGACGTCGAGAGTGGTTGTGTTGTCGGTGCCCGATACAAGGTAACCCGAGGCTCCCGTCAACAACTGCTGGCCGCCGAATTCCGTTTGGGCCAAGGAGTTGATCGATTTGAGAATCGTATCGACTTCGATTTGATTGGCGGCGACCTCCGAAGAGGATAGCGTTCCGCCGGCCGCTTGGAGTACGAGCGAGCGGGCGCTCTGCAACTGGGAGACAATTTCCGAGGCGGCCTTGTCGGCAGTACCAAGAATGGAGTGCGCCCGAGTGACCCCCTCTGAGGCGGCTTGGGCGGCAACGAGTTGTTGCTCCAGATGCGAAACGGCGACGAGACCGGAAGGGTCGTCTTTGGCAGAATTGATCCGTTTGAGTGTTGTCAGACGGACCTGGTTCTCTGCAATCGCCTTGCCGAGTTGTTGCAGGCGGTTCAGCGCCTTCAACTGGCTGGTCGCCAGAGAACCGATTCCGCCGATGCGTGTCATGTCTTCACTCTCTCCGGCCGCCGCGATGCAACGGACACGTATCAAGCCGCCGCTCAGCGCAGCGCTCTCGTCGTATCCGCCGTTCGCTCGCCGAAACTCTACCTTTTGGCACAGCAGAGTCAAAAGCGTGGCGGGAGATTGAGCACACGATACGTGTCTTCACGTCGTCGGGGCGCGGGTTCAGACGGCACAACCCGCACAACCGCTCATCGCAGGCGCGGGTGTCCTCGAGAACAATTGAGGAACATCTGCAATTCGTAGCATGCTGGTCGTGCATGAATTCAATCATTGGCTCATGAGTGAATTTCGCCGCCGGTGCCTCTTTTGCAGGAATTCAATTCTTGGAGTTGACCCAATGCTCAAATTCATCATTTGTCGCAACGTCCGCCCAAGACGTGAATCTGGTGGATCTTGACGGACGTACGGAGAAACCGCTTCCGGTTTCTTCAAAAATTGTGGAAAAGCCTGCGTGGATTGACTCTTGGCCTATGTTTTCGGGCAGATTACGCCGCGAGCATGTTTCCCCAGTCAGGATGCGGCGAATCCCCTCAATTCAGTCAAATGAGCCAAAGGAGAATTGACGTGAAACGTTCCACATTTCTTTTCGTCGCACTGTTCGTGACGAACAGTGCCTTGTATGCCGGCGAGTGCGGCTGCCAGCCCGCCCCGGCTGCTCCGGCAGTTGCCGCCGCCGCGTGTGAACCCCAGTGTGTCGAGAAAACGGTTCTGTGCCCCGAGTGGGTCACCGAAAAGCGAACCGTGCAGTGCACCGAATATCGTAACGAAGAACGCCAGCGCACGATCACCGTTTGCAAACCCGTTCGCGAGACGATCCAAAAGACACGCGAAGTCTGCTACTACGAGCGTGAGACACGGACCAAGGATTGCAGCTACACGATCTGCAAGCCGGTCTGGGAAGATCGCCAGCGGACATACACCGTTTGCATTCCCTACAAGGAAACGCGGACCGCGACGCGAACGGTCTGCAAGCCCGTCTGGAGAGACGTTGCCGACACCTACACAGTCATGGTTCCTCACCAGGAAACCCGTCAGGGAACGCGCTGCGTTTTGAAGTGCGTCCCCGTCACCAAGACGCGCACCGTCTGCGTTGACGAAGGCCACTGGGAAGAGAGCAAGCCCGCGTGCTGCAATCCCTGTGATTGCTGCAACCCCTGTGCCCCGGCCTGCAAGGTCTGGGTGCCGAACAAGGTCGAGAAGCAGGAAGAGTACACCTGCAACGAGTGGCAGCGGACCGAAGAGCCTTGCGAGTACACGGTCACCGTTTGCAAGCCCGAAGCCCGCACCCGCACCGTCAAGGTCTGCGAGATGAAGCCCGAAGAGCAAACGTACGAATACGACGTCTGCCTGACGCGCAAGGAAGACCGTACGTGCAACTACAAGGTTTGCAAGATGGTTCCGGAAACCGTTTCCAAAACCGTCGAGTACACCGTGTGCGTGCCGAAGACGCGTACTGAAACGTACGACTGCACAATCTGCAAGATGGTTCCCGAAGAGCAGACACAGACGTACAACGTTTGTGTTCCCGTGACCGTCGATCGTGAAGTCGACGTGCGGGTCTGCAAGATGGTCGAAAAGACCGTCAAGGTCCCCGTCTGCTGTGCTCCCGCATGCTGCAACAGCTGCTGCTGCGAGTAATATTCAACCTGAAACCCGGTTGTGGGCGAAATGGCCACTTGGAAACAAGGGAATCGTTGAGCCAACAGAGGGTATCAGGACTAGTTTTAGTATTCTGCCTAGGTTGTCGGCAGACTCTTCCGGCAACGAAATTGCTATCTGATATCCTGGCAGCGTGCCTGGTTCGAACAACCGTTTCGAGCCGGCACGCTGCTTTTTTCGTTTCGAAAGTACCGCCGGCGCCGTTTGGATGATTGGCTGCCGTCTTGCCGATGGCGTCACATGGCATTGCAACGTCATGCACGCCCCAATTGATCCCAACGGCGCTTGGCCGAAGGCGGTAAGCGTCCCGCGAAGCACACCATGGCGACGGGTTCATCGATGAATTGACGTCGCGGTGTCATAGCCTCACGGGTTGCAGCGAACTATCGTCCAGCCGCCAATGGTGCAAGCTCACCGAGATCTGCCCGTATTCATGTCGGGCAAGTAGACCAATCACCGCTTACGCTTTTGTTCGATGAGCCATTCAAACAAGTCATCGCGTCCGTAGGCGAGGTCCCAGCAGTTGTGCCCAACGTTCGGATACTCAATGTAAATAGGCTGGCCACCTGCTCTCCGAAGTGCGCGGACCATGCTTCGCGAAAGCTCCGGGGAAGTGGACGTGTCTTTTCCGCCTTGAAAACACCAGCACGGAACATGAGCAAATCGACCAACCGATTCGGGATCACCACTACCGCACAGCGGGATGATCGCCGACCATTTTTCAGGATAAGCCGCAGCGAGACCCCAGGTTCCCTCCCCACCCATCGAAACTCCGGACAGAGCCACGCGATCAGGTTCCACGGAGTACGTTCGCATGACGTCGTCGAGAACGGCCATGGCGAGGTCGCCATGACCGGTTTTCGGCTGCCAATCTCCAGAGGATGCCTGAGGAAATACGGCAATGAAGGGGAACGACGATTTCCGCCGATTGATTGCCGGGCCAAGTGCCATGAGCTGCTTGTGGCCGTCGGTACCTTGCGCACCGGCACCATGAAGGAAAAGGATGGTTGGATACTCTTCTGACTCATCATATCCTTCGGGAAGAAAAACCACATATTTCGATTCGCCTCCGGTTTTCCGAAGGAGAACCTTCCCCACAAACCCGGTGGCGCCGGGCGTGTCGGCGACGACTTCGATCGGCGCGCTCTGCTCTGCAGTGCCACGTTCCGTCGACTTCGCATGGGAGGCGTCAAAGGCTAGCGGCGAATGCGCTCGTCCTTCATGTTTCGCGATCAGCGCGCCGATTTTGGCCTCAAGCTCGGTTTGCGGTGGCATCCCCAGCCAGTTCCCCATGACAACGCCCTCGGCATCAATCAGGTAGAAGGTCGGATAGCCGGCGATGTGCCAATCATCGGCTATGGATGATTCGTCGTCCCTTTTGACTCGAAATGATCGCCAACTGATATCGTGCCTGGCGACAACTTCCCGGGCCAGCGCCAGTTTCTTGTCTGCGTTGACGCCAACAACCGCGAATTGCGCGGAACCAAATCTCTCAACGAGTTCCTTCTCGTGGGGGATGGCCTTCATGCAGGGATAACACCACGTTGCCCAGAAAGAGAGCAAGACGACCTGCCCTCGGTAGTCTGAGAGTGACATCGGCCGCCCTTCAAAATCGACACCAACGGTCGCCGGTGCTGGAGCGCCAAGGCCGTGGGCACGAATCGACTCCAGGACTCGCTGAGCTGTCTGGCGATAATGCTGCTCGATGCTCTGAGCATGATAGTCGGTCTCACCGTCGAACTCGGCTAGGAACTCCTCAAAGAGCTGGTGTGCTTCCGGCTGGCGTTCGATTGCCCCGGATCGCACAATGCACGCAAGTGCAAACTTTGCCGAGCAGCGGACGAACCGGTCCTCGTTCACTTCGAGGATTCGCCGAATGTGTGGCTCAAACCTTCGTCCCCATCCCGGGGCACTTCCCATTCCACCGACTCCACCGACTTGCTCGCAAAAGTTTGCCAGGCCCGGACTGGCCGCGTAACGATCTCGGATCAGGTCGCCGATCGTAACAAACTCCTCAGGTACCGACTCGGCGTCTGAATCAGGAGCAACGAGGTTTCCCGCCTCGCACAACAGCCAGCTGGCGTCGGGATGATCGGGCTGGATTTCCACTCGTTGGATCAAATGTGCGATAAGTGGTCGCCAACGATCGATGTCCCTGTTTGAAAAATGGACTTGGTCGAGCGCCTTCGCCCATTCAGCAATGTCCGCGTTTGATGCTGCTCGCAGAAGCTTTTCGTACGCCGACTTACCCTCAACGGATTCCGGCCAGTGGCCAGAGACCATAAGCAGTGCAGACGCTTCGGCCTGCGTGCCGGGATTCTCTGTAGCGATCTCCAGGCAACGTTCGCGCGCCTCGTCTTGCCAACGCCCAAAGCTCTTCTGGGTGGCTTCGAGTTCCTGATCGGAGCCCGATGACCGACGCAGGTCAGCGAGTTGAAACTTCTGACGTGTGAATTCATCTCGAAGTTGCGCTAGCTCCCGGTCCGCCCGCGTCCCCGAGTAGAGAAAGGTGAAGAAGAGCGGTTCCCACAAGAAGTATCCTGCGAGCACCACCGTACCGAACAAAATCAAAGCGATACGAACTTTACGACGCTTAAACCATCTCATTCGGCTGACTCCGTTGTCGAAATCGCTCTTTTTTAATTATTCGTCTTTTCGCTCACGATATTGGCTCGAATCAAGATACTCGCCCGAATTAAGCCTCCAGCTGGCCCAGTAACTCGCCCAGCACTAAGCACGTACAAGGCCAACGCGACCACGGACCAATTGAGGTCATGCTAATCATGAATCGCGTCGGGATCTCTCAGACCGCGATTCTATTTAACCGTCATCCAGAGACCATGATGCCCGGCCGATCCGCGAATTTCAGCAATCGTCGAGAACAACGGCGACGAGCCTCGGCATGGGTCTGGAGCCACTTGTCGGGCAGTAACTCTAACGGATCGTGTGGTGGCTCACCGGAGAAACGCACCAGAAAACTTCGGACATAAGCAGACGGCTCAACTTGGTTTCCTTTCGCGCTGTCACGTCCACTCTCCGTCGGGCAACGCTAAAACTGCTTCTGGATCGCCGTTTGGGCCACTCCAATGAAGGGCTCACTCCGCCACATCCGCATAAATCAATTCAATGTCAGGCTTCTCGGTCGCGACGTAGTGGACCCAGATGTAGCCGTGCTGAAAGACGGCGGCGACTAAGGCCACGTGCGACCGCAGCAAGAAGGCGATCGACCATAGACCAAAAAACGCCAGCGTGTACATCGCGTTGTCGGTCCAGCAAAATGCCCCCTGTTTGACGAATGGCATCCGCCGATACGTTTCGCGAAAATGGTCTCCCCCCGCGGCACGGGCCATACCGAAGTATTTGGCGACGGAATAACCGGTGGCGGCCGCCGGCAACAGCAAAAATCCGCCGGTCAGGAACGCGACTTCCACGGGCAATTCGAGCGACCCGTGATCGACCCAGGCGACCGCAAGAACGAGCAGCGGTCGGGAAACCAACAGTGGGAAGAAGACCGCGCAGAAAACTGAGAAGTCGTTGCGGCCCAACAGGGTGGTCAAGGCTTGCCAGCCGATCTGCGATCGCCACGCCAACCAGACGAACATTTGGTGAGCGATCGCACCACCGACGCAGACCCCAAGCCAACCCATGTCAGTCAGGCCCAAAAAACGCTCGTCGCTAGCCGCCGGCGCAGCCAGCGCCCACGCCGCCGGAAGCATGGCAACGAGAAACAGACCATGCACGGCTTGCCCACGAAAGAAGTGACTCCAGTTGCGGGCGGCTTGGCACACGACAAGATCGTCACTCATCCTGTGGTATCCTTTCGCACCGAATGTCGAGTTGAGTTGTTTGCACCAAAGCTACGGTCTTGTCTTCAGCACACGTGCTCAGAATTCTATCTCGACAGATCGATCGCTTCGGAAAACAGCGCGCGGGACATGGCGGCTTCGCCGACGCGGCTGATGGCCAATACAAATGCCGCTGTGCGCAGGTCGAGTTGACGCTGGTGAGCCATCTCGGTGACGGCTCGATAGGCGCGGCGCATATACGTGGCGAGTTCCTTGCGCACGCGGTCGAGGTCCCACTGGAACTGTTGGATGTTCTGAGCCCATTCGAAATAGCTGGCCGTCACGCCGCCCGCGTTGGCGAGAATGTCCGGAATGACCAGGATGCCTCGCTGGTGAAAAATTTCATCCGCTTCGGGAGTGGTTGGCCCATTAGCGGCTTCCACAACAATTTTCGCCCGCACGTCGGACGCGTTGTCTCCCGTTAACACGCCGCCGAGCGCCGCCGGAACCAGCACATCCGCGTCCCAGGTCAATACATCCGCGCTCTCGAACGCATCGCCGCCGGCGAATCCCTTCACGGTTCGATGCGCGCGGGCCCATGAGATCAACTCGCCGACGTCCAAGCCGTCGGCTTTCGACACGCCCCCCAAGTGATCGCCGACCGCGACGATTTTGGCGCCTTTCTCACTCATGAACTGAGCCGCGAAACTGCCCACGTTGCCAAAACCTTGAAGGGCGACGGTGATATCGGAAAACGACTTGTCCTGGTCCTTGAGCACCTCTTCCAACACCAGCATGACGCCGCGACCCGTTGCCTCTTCGCGCCCTTCCGAGCCGAACAGATGGACCGGCTTACCGGTGACAACGCCCGGGGAAAACCCCGAGTACTTCGAGTATTCGTCCATGATCCAGCCCATGATTCTGGCGTCGGTGTTCACATCAGGAGCGGGGATGTCGAGCGTCGGCCCGATGACTTCCTTGATCTGTCCCACAAATGTGCGCGTGATCGCGTGCAGCTCCCGCTCGCTCAACTCACCTGGGTCACAGTTGACGCCACCCTTGGCTCCGCCGTACGGCACACCCACCACGGCCGTCTTCCAGGTCATCAGATTGGCAAGCGCCGTCGCCTCGGCTTCATCCACCGAAGGGTGATACCGCAGCCCTCCTTTCATCGGCCCACGGGAGCGGTTGTGCTGGACGCGGTACCCCATGTGATGTTGCAGCTTGCCGTCATCGCCCTCGGTCACGATTTCGACCTTGATCACACGCAGCGGCGAAAGCAAGATGTCACGCAACTTCGAAGACAATCCGAACACGTCGGCGGCTTTCTGAAAGTAATATCGGCTCTCTTCAAGCATCGTTTCTCTCCCTCGAAGCATGTTGTGAGCGGCTACCGGTTCGAATTGTCAGAGCAGCGTTTTATTTTGCCGACGCCGCAGTGTCGACCGGTGATGCATCGTCTTCGTGACGATCAAGGAACTGCAATGTGAAGGCGGCCTGCGGTTCGACGACTCCCTGATCGATCAACCCGGTTGCTTCGAGTTGTTCGGTGAGCGTCCGCCAACGGTCGAGAGTCATCCGTCCCAATTTGCTCTTTGACGTCGACTCGTTGACGCAAAGCTCACGCATCGACTCCGCACCGAATGCCAGAATGTCGAGGTCCATCTCAGGGTTTTGCCGGTTGATATCGCGATTCGTCTCCACCGGCGTTTCGAGATATGCCTGCCAGCCGCGCACCGAGGCGGTCACCATCTTCTGAACGAGTTCTGGATGCTCGGCGATCGCTTCGCTGGTCGTGATCAACAAACTCGTGTACGGGTTGAAGCCGAGTTCGGAGATCATCAAGCAGTGCGGGTCGCCGCCGTTTTTTTCCGCGACGAACGGTTCGCTGAAGACATACGCCTGCTGGGCGAAGTTCTCGTTGATCAGGAACTCGGCGACGTTGCCCGAGTAGGGCACGATCTCGACGTCTTCTAGGGGGAGTTGCGTCTTGAGAAACTCCGCCGTCGGGCTGCCCGTACCAACCGCCAGCGTGAGCCCCCGCAGGTCTTTCAGTTTTCGAATACCCGATTTCTCGTGGACCATGATACAACGCGGGCTGTCCTGAAGAGCCGCCATCAGCGCGACGACGTCGGCCCCCTGCGCCCGGCCCAGCAGCACGCGTTCAGCCGTCGAGACGCCGAACATCACCTTTCCCGTGGCCACCTCCTGCAACACCGGCGCACCGGGACCACCGGGGACGATCGTCACATCCAAACCGGCGTCGGCGAAATGACCGTGCACATCGGCCGCGTAAAAGCCGCCGTGCTCGGCTTCGGGAAACCAGTTCAGCGCCAACGACACCTTGATCGGTTCCTGCGACTCCGCTGAATTTGCATCACCGGCCGTCTCTGTGGAGTCGCCGCAGCCGGCCAAGGCGACCAGCGCGCATCCGATCAAGCAGAAAGTTCGTTTTCGCATGGCCCGATCGCTGTGATCTATTGAGGAGCGGCGGACGGATCGTACCAACGGCTGAGAATGGTTGTTCCAATGTAATTGACCGCCGTGAAAATTACGACGCCTAACAGCGTCGAAGCGATCACAGCCGCAAACAACTCCTCCGTCTTGAGAAGACCGACCTTCTGACGAATGAGGTAACCCAAGCCAATCCGCCCGCTCGACGTTCCCGCGAAGAACTCGCCCACAATCGCGCCGATCACCGCCACACCGCTGGACGTCCGGGCACCCGTGATGATGTACGGAACCGCATTCGGCAGCCGCAATTTGCACAGCACCTGCCATCGGCTCGCCCCGTTGAGCCGAAACAGATCGCGCAGGTCCGGGTCGGTCGCCGTTAAGCCGTGCGTGGCGCTCGTGATGATCGGGAACACACTGATAATAAACCCCACGAGCACAACGCTGAGAAATCCTCGTCCGAAGTAAGTGACAATCAACGGTGCGATGGCGATGATCGGCACGGTCTGCAGGAAGATCGCATACGGATACCCGGCCCGGCGGATCATCGGCGACTGCGAAAACGCGAAGCCGATCAGAGTTCCGATCAATAGGCTCGCGCACAGGGCCGCGCCTGCGGCGGCTCCCGTTAACAACATCGCCCCGCCCAACTGCCCTGCACTGCCAATCGCCGCTTTGAGCACCAGCACCGGCCCGGGCAGGAAATAGCTGGGCGTGCTCCAGACAACCGTTGCCAACTGCCAACAACCGACAAACACCAGGAAGAAAACGACCGGCGGTGCCGCGTCCTTGATGTGTTTTTTCATGATGGACCCGCCTCTCGTTTCGCGGGCGTGCTTTCTCCGGCGAGCATTTCCATCACCTCACCGATGACGCCCGCGAACTGGGCCGACGCCCGCAACACCGGCTCGCGCGGAAACCCGAACGGCACGACGACTTCCCCGCACACGCGTCCCGGTGCCGGGCTCAGGACCAGAATGCGCTGACTCAGAAACACGGCTTCGGACACGTTGTGCGTGACGAACAGCGTCGTCCACCGCTTGTCGTTCCAGATCGTGAGCAGCTCCTCGTTGAGCCGTTGCCGCAGCAGATCGTCAAGCGCCCCGAAAGGCTCATCCAGCAGAAGAATGTCGGGCTCCGTCACGAGCGCTCGGGCAATGGAGACACGCATCCGCATTCCGCCGGAAAGCATCCGCGGCAACTTGGCAGCGTCTGCCTGCGTTAAGCCGACCAGGCTGAGGCTGTCGTGAATGAGCCGTTGCCGCTTGGCCGAAATGACTCTCCTGAGTTCCAGCGGCAGCCCGACGTTATCGAACGCCGTCCGCCACGGCAAAAGTGTCGGATCTTGAAACACAAACGCAACGTCCGCCGCACCGGCTGCGCCTCCGCCCACGTGAAGCCCTCCCGACGTCGGCTTGAGCAACCCGGCGATCAATTTCAACAGCGTCGACTTGCCGCACCCGGACGGCCCAACAATCGAAACAAACTCCCCCCGCTCGACACCAACGTCCACGCCCTTTAGAGCCACGTCACCCGAGGGAAACGCCATCCCCAATTTCGTCGCCGCAATAAGAGGGCTGTCCGGCATGACAATGCGATTGAAGTAGTGAAAGAGAAGTCGTCGTGAAAGAAACGCCTACGAACGGCGCGCGTCCGTCTGAGCAAAACGATCCGCTCGACGTCCCGCCGATGTTGACCGAATGCGAGGCACAAATCAACGTCTCGGATGTGTGCGGCGACCATTGAAGATCGGGTGCGGCTGGTCGCTCGCGAACCCGTACCGAATGAAAGGGTGCCACTGGTCTCTTCCTATAACACTGGCCAACCAGTGTCGAACGATTGTTGCACATGGCTCCTCGATCTAGGTCGCGATCGAACGATTCAGATTTCTTCACACTGGCGGACGAGCCGCCAGTGGCACCCAGCCGCGAAGGCTAGAGCGAGTTTGACCTAACTATAGCGACTCAACTTCTCGTATTTCAGCTTCAATGGAGCGTTTCGCTTCGAATGGCGCAGAGATAGACAATTGGATACGACGGTCGCGTCACGAACTAGGAGTTTCGCATTGGAAGTCAAATCGCAGCAAAATCCAATTTTTTTGTTGACATCGTCGTCTGCGACCGGTTCAATCATCTGCGTATGCATGATGTGGACACACATGCATTAGGATAACAGTCCCAGGCGAGTGCAGCTACACGGCAAAAGACCGCCCTCGCTCTAATCGCACCGGAACTTTGAACGACGCGGTCGTAAGGACTTTACATTGAGTGAAACAGACCGCGTCAGAGATTGATTCCAATTGCTCTGGTCTGACGGAATTGCGTAGATAAGACATTTGATGAGATCAGGACGCATTAGGCATTAGGAGTTGAGCCATGAGTCAAGCACCTCCGAATCCAAACATTCGTCTCTCGAAAAGCGTCATTGCTTCGCTTTTCTTTTGCGGGATAGGCGTCGGGTGGCTAGTTGGACTGAATAAGACTCCAGGTGTGACGCAAACGGTAATTGCATCCCTGCTCGTTTTGATGGTGGGCGTTACGTCGATTCTTGCGGGTATCAAAACGGAAGAATCGAATTCTGGCGGAACTCTTCGAGTAAACCCCCTCCCAGCAGCAATTGTTGTCATGGCATTGGCGCTGTCTGCAACTGCGGGCGTTGTAGTAAGATCCCACAACTGGCTGGGATTGTCCGGCCCCAAGACTCCTGGCAAGTTGCCTGACAATGGCGTAGGCCTGCACGCAGGTGGTAGTGGCCCTTTTAAGGAGTTTGTCGGTTTGCTTCAAGGTGAGACGGACGAGACCTGCTGGACAACCGTTAAACGAACGGCGGACATTCTCGGACAACTTTACAAAGACAATCACCCAGCCAAAGCCAAGTTCTGTCAGACTGTAGCGGACTCGAAATACGACGAACGTGGCGATTTGATCGCCGAGGGTCTCATTTTGACAGAATAGGTTGTGTATAGCCATTAACGAGGCGAGGAGTAGAGTAATGGGCGCGAAGACGAATTCACTGACTGCTGTAGCACTTTTCGGTGTCATAGCGGCCTTGGTGATCATTTCCGATTCATGTTGCCAGGGAGCCAATGCGTACTCGTGTGCTGTTCGCATCACTGTTCCGCACCCCGATGGGTCCTCGCCGGATAGGATTGGGACCGGGGCCATAGTCAAAGACAACGGCGACTACTATCTTGTGACCGCCTACCACGTGATTCACGGTAGCGAACACGCACGTATTTCTGCACAGGGCAGGTTTGGTCTCAATTTGGATCGTGACTTTGATTCACTCTTTTACATTAACACTGCGGCTGATTTGGCTGTGTTCAAAATGCTCCCTGATTCAGAATCCTCCATTACAGGCATACTTTCACCCGCGACCTTGTTAGACGTGAAAAATACGACGATCAGTGATAGCGCGACTGGCAACCTTGCCATTGCTGTCGGGAACCCTTCCCGAAAAGGCGCCAGGTCGGTGAACATTGCTTACAGCTGCACATTGTCGGAATACGTTTCTGCCGGGTGGCGAATCGGGGGTGCGATACGGCCAAAGGGCGAAATTGGTCAGGAATCCCGCAAAGCGGCCATCAACCAAAAATTTCTCTTCCTTGAAACGTTATCCATCAGCAAGGGCTTCAGCGGTGGACCAATACTAATCGGTCAGCCTTCGGCGACGTCACCTGTTGCGACGAAAGCCGTACTTGTTGGAATTGTGCTCGGCGGAGATATTGGTTCTACGGTCAAGGCCGGCCGGTACGCATGGGCTGCGACAGCGGGCGATGTTCGCCGCGGCATCAATGTTATTCAACACGTCGGAGCGCCGCCCCATCCGTCGTATGAAAAACTGCTTCAGTATTCCCGAGCGGAGTGGACACCGGTGTGTTATCAGGAACACAGAAGCCTTTCCTTCGGAACTGCGTATGTATTCGATGACACAGAGTTTGACCAAAAGACGTATGTGGATCGCTGCGGATTCATTACGGGATGTGATCACTGTAATGAAACTCGCGAGCGCTACCGCGGACCCATATTTGATCGGTGCAACTTTAGGAATATTATGTTCGATAGGCAAGATCTTAGCGACTCGCAATTTGTCGAATGCGAATTCCACCACGTGAGCTTTGAGGGAGCAGATCTCACCGGGGCAGTGTTCGACGAATGCGTCTTCAAAGTAAAGGAACTTCCCATCCAACCCGTGCTTCACAATCTGGGGCAGCCAGCACTGGCGTACGGCGCCATTGTCCGGAATGCCACAATTGTAGCGTCTGGCAGTACAACATCCTCTCATCGGCGCGAACTGAGTGAGGTCCAAGAAACGCGGGAGGTCGGCTACGGTCTCAGTATGACCTTGGAGCGTGAAGCGGTGAGACCGAAGCCCACGCTCATTTGGGCTCACGCACGATTCCCACTTTTTTTCGATACCTTACAGAAAGATGACCGATGAAATCCAAGCCGAGACTGCTGATCAAGGGCGCGATTTTGATTGGAATGCTTTTCATGCTGCCGTTACTCGCCGATGGTGCCGATCCACAAGAACTGACTCCGATTCCGGAGGGGCCCGTCGACGTCTTGCTGGAATTGGAAAGAAACCTGTCGGATCAAATAAGCAAATTGCTGGAGAAGCCGACCGAAGCGGCCCGACTCAATCGAACGCGATTGAAGCTCGCGTTGTTAAAACTCGAGTTGTCGCTACGAGATTTTTCCGATCACCTCGATTCAGAAGGCGATCCGCTCGTGCGGCTGTTGGAGGCGCAGCGCCTCATGCTAGACGTTGACCCTGAGTTCTTCGACGCCAACGACGAGCGGATCTATATTCAGTTCCGAACAATTGAGGGGATCCTCTTGGCAAAGCAGATTCAACAACTCAAGTCCTCGCGTTCGCCAGTGAAATCAGCCTGTATGACTTATGGCCCACAATGGCAATGTCGGAAGCGAGCATGCATTTCCCCCAGTCGCAGATGCACGTCGCACGGACGATCCTGGGGCAGGTTTTGCTCGAACGACTAATACACAAGCGGTTATTGGAGGTGCGAAATGGTGTACGCAAAAAGATACACGGCAACTCTGACGCTCGCGTTCACTCTTGTCGGCTTAGGTTTGTGCCAGACGAGCGCAGTTGCGCAGGAAAATACGACGGACCCACATCGGATTCAAATAGCCTTGCACGACGAATGCATTGCGGACTTGGTTTTTTCTGGTGCTGCGACCACAGCTGACTTTGTCGCGGTCGCCAAACCTATTTTTCGGATCGACCGCGTCGTGATCTCCGCTCGCCTGTTGATCGCTGAATTAGGATTGAATCGAGATGAATTGACGCTTCCTCAAAAACTAGAATTGCTTGACACGAAGCTCCGGTTGATACGGCGGGTTGCCGACAATCAGGGCGTGAGAATTATCGCGCTAGACATTGGCCAGGTTAGAATGGACGACGGCCAAGTGAGAGCGGACGACGCCGAAGGCAGAACGTATATGAAGTACTGCATTCCGCTCCGCGTATGGCTCAAGGCCGCGAACGATTTAGGATGCGACCGCGCCCTCGTGTCTCTCTATTCGACTAAGGCAGACGCTACGGGTGTCAAATTGGTAGTCGACGAACTGAGACGCGTGTGCGAATCCGTAAGCGACCTTGAGGTGGCATTTATGAACTCGCAGGGTGCCTCAGCCGACGCGCGGTGGATCGGCGACGTTGTGAGGGGAGTGCGGGCCAATGGTGTTACGAATATTTCGGCAGCCGTGAATGTGGGCACTTTGAAATATGATCCCGCGAAAGCCTTCAAGCAGCTTTCCGACTTGGCCGCTGCCGAACAGGGGCCAAAGCAACAACCAATCGTATCGACCATCGTTGCAGAGACTCGGAAGTCGGTGCAGGCGCCGGAAGATAATCCAGCTTCTCGCGATCCTTTCGCTGACTACGAAAAGATACTCACGCGGGAGAACATAAGCACTGATGTTTTCAATCGTGGAGATCTCGTTATGAAATTCAAGGGATTCAAGAACGTCAAGGTCGGAATCGAAACCTCAATTCGTCTGGCCGAGAAAATGCGACGGACCTTGGAAAGCGGCAGTTCCCCTTAGACCATTTCAAACACATGTTCTACGTTGATTGACGATTGCCATTCATGCGGAACCGTACGCCGGGTGCCACTGGTCGCTTGCCGACCAGTGCTGAATGACTTTAAGCGTGCGGATCGTCGTTCTAGGTTGCAATCGAACAATTCTCGATATTTCACCCTGGCGACGCTTGAGCCCTCGCGGCTCCGTTCGGTCGTCCACCTGTGGGTCACACGCCGCTCCTAGCCGACAGCATCACTGTCGTCAATGGGTCGTATTGCGACGCGTCTCGCAGCTGGTACGCGTTGACGAGAATTCAGCAGTCGTCGCGCAACTCGTGCCGAAAACTCACCAATTCCCGACGCGTACAGGTTTTTTCAACCGCTTGGCTTTCTCTCAACGGTGAACGTCGATCTTGGGCCTCCGCCGGAATTGCCCAAAAACACCGTGGATTCGGCGTGGATTTGTCGGTACCGTGTGCTCACGGGTTATGGTGACCATTTGCAAAATGATTCACTTGCTCTGCAGCGAGGAAGGCGATGTCGCAAGTTGAGACGGCTCAGGCAGGGGCTCAGCTGACTGTCGACGCAATGGGTGTGACGCACCGCAACGATCGCTGGTGGGTGGGTCCATTGCTGACCGGTCTGGGGTTGGGAGCGTTCGTCGTCTATTCGACCACGCGTGCACTCTATAACGGTCTGTACCACGTTGGCCCGGGAACTGGCATTCTCGAGAGTCACTCGTATCTGCTCTCGCCGTTTTATTCACCGTTGATTGTGTTGCCTCAAACGCTCGCCTGGATCTCGCCGGCGTTTCTGATTTTGTGGGCTCCGGGCGGCTTTCGCGTCACTTGCTACTACTACCGCAAGGCGTACTACCGATCCTTCTTTGCGGATCCGCCCGGGTGCGGTGTGGGAGAACCATCGAGCCTGTGCGGCTTCAAACGGGGTTGCAACTACAAAGGCGAAACACGGCTATTGCTGTTTCAGAATCTGCACCGGTACTTTTTGTATTTCGCCCTCATCTTCCTGGTGCTGCTGTCAATCGACGTCGTTCACGCCTGCATCTGGCCAAATCCTCTGGAAGCAGGTTCTTCATTCGGCATCAGTGTCGGCACGTTGGTGTTGTTGGCCAATACCACATTCCTGACGATGTATACCTTTTCCTGTCACTCGCTGCGGCATCTAGTCGGCGGACGCCTGAATCGCTTTTCAGATTCCGCATTAGGGCAGACGCGCTATCGTCTTTGGTCGTGCGCGTCGACGCTCAACAAGAGGCACATGTTTTGGGCGTGGACCAGCCTGTTTATGGTGGGGTTCACCGATTTCTACGTTTGGATGGTCGCATCCGGACGCATCACAGATCTCAGAATCCTTTAAATCGATCGATAAAAGTTCCCGCGGATACTCAGCTGAACTGAGCAAGCCGTTGGAGAATGTCAGGGGAGCCTGTTTGTGTGTCATGGACGACTCGTCCGCCCTAACCACCGAGCACGGTAGAAATTGAATTCGCCGACCGCAGAGCGGTCGTTTCGACGGTGACGATGCAGCGTCAGACAATTTGCCACGGGCACCCTCTCTCATCGGGGTCGTTCGCGTCGAGTGTTCTGTCGCTGGGACTTGAAACGAAATCTTCAGAAGAATGACTCAAGGTCGGGATGGACAAATACGAAACGCATGAGTACGAGGTCGTCGTAATTGGCGCCGGCGGAGCGGGACTGCGAGCGGCGATCGAATCGTCAGCCGCAGGCGCCAAGACCGCGCTGGTTTGCAAATCACTATTGGGCAAAGCGCACACCGTGATGGCCGAAGGGGGCGTCGCCGCCGCGCTGGCTTCGGTCGACAATCGCGACAGTTGGCAGGTTCACTTTCGCGACACGATGAAGGGTGGCAAGTATCTCAACCAGTGGCGCATGGCCCAGTTGCACGCCCAGGAAGCCCCCGAACGCGTCCGCGAACTTCAGGAATGGGGGGCCGTGTTCGACCGCAGCAAAGATGGTGGCATGCTGCAACGAAACTTCGGCGGACACACCTACCCGCGCCTGGCGCACGTCGGCGACCGGACCGGACTGGAGTTGATCCGCACGCTGCAAGACCGCGGCGTCCATCAGGGAATCGACGTCTTCATGGAATGCACCATGCGACGGATTCTCAAGCAGGACGATCATGTCGCCGGATGCTTCGGATACTGGCGCGAGTCGGGTCGGTTTGTCTTGTTTCGGGCCAAAGCGATTGTACTTGCCACTGGTGGCATCGGCCGCTGTTGGGAAGTCAATTCCAATTCCTGGGAATACACGGCCGACGGACATGCCATGGCCCTCTGGGCGGGTGCCGAGTTGATCGACATGGAGTTCGTCCAGTTTCATCCGACAGGCATGGTCTGGCCGCCCAGCGTGCAGGGGACGTTGATTACCGAAGGCGTCCGTGGCGAAGGGGGCGTGCTCAAGAACAACAAGGGCGAACGCTTCATGTTTGACGGCGTTCCCGAAATGTTCAAAGGCGATTTCGCCGATTCCGAGGAAGAGGCCGATCGCTGGGTCGCTGCGGTCGTTGCCGGCGAACGACCTGATGCCCGCCGACCGCCGGAACTCTTGACGCGCGACGTCGTCGCGCGGGCGATTCGGCGTGAAGTGCGCGCCGGTCGCGGCTCGCCACACGGGGGCGTGTTTCTCGATATCGCTTCCCGCCGCAGCCCGGAAGAGATCATCCGCAAGCTGCCCGGCATGCATCATCAATTCAAAGAATTGGCGGACGTCGACATCACCAAGGAACCAATGGAGGTCGGTCCGACCTGCCACTACATGATGGGTGGCGTTCGCGTCCATCCGGAAACGCAGGAATCGACCCTCGGCGGTCTGTTCGCTGCCGGCGAAGTCGCCGGAGGAATGCACGGCGCCAATCGTCTCGGCGGCAATTCGCTATCCGATCTGCTCGTGTTTGGCAAACGCGCCGGCGAGCACGCGGCAGCGCATGCCCAGGGGCAAGACTCGCACACCGGCATTTCAGACGACGAAGTCGAAACGGCGGCGCGGGAATGTCTGGCTCCCTTCGAATCCGCCGACGGCGAAAACCCATACACGTTGCACGAGGAGTTGCGCGGCATGATGCAGCAGCACGTCGGCATCGTCCGCACCGAAGAAGATCTGGCCGCCGCGCTGGAATTGCTACAGCAGTTGCGCGCGCGCGCTGAAAAAGTCAAAGTGGGCGGCAACATTCAATACAACCCGGGCTGGCATCTGGCGATGGACCTTGACAACATGATCGACATCAGCGAAGCGGTTGCCCGGGCGGCGCTGCGACGGACCGAAAGTCGTGGTGGGCACACGCGCGAGGACTTCCCTAATTCCGAGGACGAATGGGGCCGGAAAAATCTGATTGTCAGCCGTCCCGACGAGACCATCGAAGTCGGCGATGAGCCGCTTCCCCCGATGCCGGATGATCTGTCAGCGTTGCTCCAAGAATAGGAATACCCGCGCGTCGAAACTGAGTCCGAAACGAATCGAAGGAACTGCCTGATGGCCGAGACCGCAAACCTGTCGATTTACCGTGGCGCAGACGACTCGGGAGAGATGGTCGACTACGAAGTGCCGCTGCAGCCGGGCATGGTTGTGCTCGACGCGGTGCACACCACGCAATCGCTGCACGCCCCTGACCTGGCCTGCCGTTGGAACTGCAAAGCAGGCAAGTGCGGCTCCTGTGGCGCCGAAGTGAACGGCAAGCCGCGGCTGATGTGTATGGATCGCATGGATAATTATCCCGACAAGGAGCCGGTTTCGATTCGTCCGCTGAAGACGTTCCCCGTCATCAAGGATCTCGTCTGCGACGTGTCCTGGAACTACGAGGTCAATAAGAAGATCCCGGCCTTTAAGCCGAAGCCGAATACCGACTGGAAGTTCTCCCAGCAGGAGGCGGATCGCGTCCAGGAATTCCGCAAGTGCATCGAGTGCTTTTTGTGTCAGGACGTTTGCCACGTGTTGCGCGAACATCAGCAGAAAGAACGCTTCGGCGGGCCACGTTTTCTAGTGCGCATGGCCGGATTGGAAATGCATCCGATCGACGACGAGGACAGATCACAAGTTCTTCGCGACGACATGGGCATCGGTTTTTGCAACATCACTAAGTGCTGCACGGAGGTTTGCCCGGAGCACATTACGATCACCGACAATGCCATTATTCCGCTGAAGGAGCGCATCGTCGACAAATACTACGATCCAGTTTTGTGGCTGTGGCGGGCAATCACCGGCAAAAAGTAGGTCTGTGTCGATCGCCGCAGGCAGACATACCAAACATCGAGGACGCCATGTTCACTCTCAAGAAACTCTCGGACACGTCGATCGAAGCCGCGCTGGAAAAAGCGACACGGTATCGTCTGCTCAACGAACCCGACGATGCCGAGAGCATCTGCCGCGACGTGCTGACGATCGCCCCCGACAATCAAGAAGCCCTGGTCACCCTCACGCTGGCGCTGACCGACCAGTTCGACGTCAGCTTATCTGGGCGCTACCAAGAGTCGGGCGAGGTCGTCGCGCAGCTACAGGGCGAGTACGAGCGCGAGTACTATGCTGGAATTGTCAGCGAACGACGCGCCAAGGCGATCTGCCATCGGGCCACGCCGGGTTGGGGCTATGTCGCCTACGAATGGTTTCGCCGGGCGATGGAAAGCTATGAGCGGGCAGAGAACCTCCGTCCCCAAGACAACGACGACGCACTTCTCCGCTGGAACAGCTGCGCCCGCACGATCATGCAGACCCCGGAAATCAAGCCGGAAGAGTCCCCGTCCAGCCCGCTGCAATTAGAGTGAGCCAATCCCTGACCTGGCCCAGCGTGCTTCCGGTGGACGAATACTGGGTCGAGTTTTCGGAGCAAGATGCCTGAGTCGGGCTTCCGGAACGAGGCTTGGTGCTCTGCATCTTCAAAGTTTGAGATTCGGTGCGGCCGGTCGCTCGCGATCCAGCGCCGCATGAATCGCTAACTCGTGCCGCATGAAATCGCTAACCAGTGCCGCATGAATGGGTGCCACTGGTCGCTTGCCGATCAGTGCCGAACGACGTTGCACATTCGGTTTTTCGTTCTAGGTCGCAATCGAACGATTCTGATTGCTTCACACTGGCGGACGAGCCGCCAGTGGCACCCCGGCGGGACACAAATCAATGTCTGTGGTTCCGAAGGCGATCGTCGCACGACCATCGAAACGAGACACACTGAAGCGTCACCATGCGCCCGATTCCTGCCGCCGCAGGCACCGGCCACCGAAGTTGGGCCGCCAGTGGCGCGCGTGCGCGAAGCGTCGCCCCGCCCCCTATTCCTGCTGCCGCAGGCACCGGCCGCCGGAGGCGGGGTGGATTTTGTGTTGGGTTTTGGGTTTGATGGGTCGTAATTGACGGGTGCTCAGTAGACGGATTGGTGGGATGTAGTAGGGAGGACTTCTAGCGTGGCTGAGTCGACGGAGATTCCGGTCATCTCGCTTGATGAGTTGGACGCCGTGCTCGACCGCGCGCGTGCCGAGCATTGGACGAAGCTGTCATTGATCGCGCCCGTCGCAACCGTATTTTTGCGTCCGCAGAAGATGCATAGTAACGTCTTCCGGTTAATGGAACCGATGGGCGCGTCCGTGACGCGGTTGACGTCCCTCGAACATCTGCAAGAACTTGAATTAGTCGCCAACGACGTCGGGGACGAGGGGACGGCCGCGCTAGCGTCGCTGACGGAACTCACTTCGCTCAACCTTTGGAGCAACAACATCGGAGCCGACGGAGCCGCCGCGCTGGCGTCCGTCACCGGCCTCACCTCGCTCAACCTGAATAACAACAACATCGGGAACGAGGGCGCCGCCGTGCTGGGGGCGCTGACGAGCCTCACATCGCTTCGCCTGAACGGAAACATCATTGGGGCCGAGGGGGCCGCCGCGCTGGCGGCGCTGACGGGACTCAAATCGCTTGACCTGAACTACAACAGCATCCTAGCCGAGGGCGCCGCCGCGCTGGCATCGCTGATGGGGCTCACTTCACTCAACCTTTGGGACAACAACATCGGAGCCGACGGGGCCGCCGCGCTGGCGTCGCTGGCGGAACTCACATCGCTCAACCTGAATCACAACAACATCGGGGATGAGGGGGCCACCGCGCTGGCGTCGCTGACGGGACTCACATCACTTGATCTCTGGGACAATAACATTTCGGCCGAGGGCGCCGCCGCACTGGCATCGCTGACGGGTCTCACATCGCTTGATCTGAGCAACAACAACGTTGGGGACGAGGGAGCCACCGCGCTGGCGGCGGTGACGGGGCTCAGATCGCTCGGCCTGAGCAACAGCAACATCGGGGACGAGGGGGTCACCGCGCTAGCGTCGCTGTCGAGTCTTATCGCGCTTGACCTGGGCAACAACAACATCGGGGCCAAGGGAGCTGCCGCGCTGGCACCGCTGATCAGACTCAGATCACTCATCCTTTGGAACAACATCATCGGAGCCGAGGGGGCCGCCGCGCTGGCATCATTGACCGGCCTCACTCTGCTCAATCTGGCCGGTAATGAAATCCTGGAATTGCCGCGAGCGCTGCTCGATCTCAGTTTATCGGTCGAGGCTAAGGAAAAATGGGCGCTTGACTGTCTAAACCTGGTCGACAATCCGATCGAAAAACCGCCGTTGGAAATCGTTCAGCAGGGGAACGCGGCGATCGCCGCCTGGTTCAAGGCTTTCGATCAAGAGGAGCGGCCGCTTAACGAGGTGAAGGTGATTCTGGTCGGGGACGGGGGAGCGGGGAAGACGACGCTTCGAAAGCGGCTGATGGACGAAAGGCCGGACAAGAACGAACCGCAGACGCACGGCATTCAAATTCATGACTGGCCGGTGAACGCGGGGAAGAAAACAGAACAGCTCGTCCACTTCTGGGACTTCGGCGGTCAAGAGATCATGCACGCCACGCACCAGTTTTTTCTTTCCCGGCGGAGCCTGTACCTACTCGTGCTCGACGGTCGTAAGGAGGAGGACGCTGAATATTGGCTCAAGCTGATCGAGAGTTCGGGCGGTAACTCGCCAGTGCTCGTCGTTCTGAACAAAATCGATGAGAACCCCGGCTTCGACGCGAATCGTCCCCAGTTAACCGAAAAGTACCCCGGCATCCAGGACTTCTTCCGCGTGGCGGCGCTGAAAACGCGCGGTGGCGGGATTGCCGAACTCAAGAAAGCCCTCAAAAAACATCTGCGACAAGTCGAGTTGGCCAGTACCAAATGGCCTCGCACCTGGTTTAACGTCAAGAAACGACTCGACGAAAACAGCGACGACTACGTGGAGTATTCCGAGTTCGTCGACATCTGTGAACAGGAACAGGTTAGCGGTGACGAGGCACAGCGAACGCTGATCCGCTACCTGAACGATCTGGGCATAGCGCTCTATTTCGAGGAATCACGGCTCAGGACGACGCAGGTGCTCGACCCAGGCTGGGTCACGCAGGCCGTCTACCGCATCATCAATGCCCCCGAACTGGCCGACGGCCACGGCTTGCTCGCGCTGGGTCAACTCGAAACGATCCTCAAGCAGTCGGCGAAAGAGCACTACTGTTACCCAGCCGACAAATACGGCTACATCATCGACTTGATGAAGAAATTCCAACTCTGTTACGAACTCGACACGGAACACATTCTGGTGCCGGACCTACTCGCCGTCGAGCAGCCCGATTTCCCCGTGCCGGACGGCGCGGTGCTACGCTTCCGTTATGAATATGATTTTCTGCCGCGCTCGGTGATGCCCCGGTTCATCGTCAACGAACATGCCGACATCCACGACGAATTGCGTTGGCGAACCGGAGTGATCTTACGAAATCCTGAGTCAGGCGCCCTAGCCGTCGTCAAATCAGACGCGCGCGATCGCACGATTTCAATCGAGGTCACCGGTGAGCGTCGCCGCGAATACTTCGCCAGCCTGCGGCGAACGTTCCGTAAGATCCATGACAGTTTTCAAAAACTGGGCGTCGACGAAGTTCTTCCGCTGCCCGATCATCCCGATCGAACGGTTGGTTACGCTGATTTACTCGGCCACGAAAAGATGAAAAAGGAATGGTACGTTGTTGGCGAACTTCAACAAGAATTCTCCGTAAAGTCGTTGCTCGATGGAATCGAGAGCCCGGCAGAGCGCCTTCAGCGGCAGCAGGCCGAATTGAGTAACCGCATGCAGCAGCTTGAGCTCAAAGTAGCAAGGCGTGAAGTCAATCGACCGATGCCAACACATGCCACGGTTATTAACCAAAACTTCCAAGGCGACCAAATTGTGGGAGACAAGCACGACATGTCTGAAACATACGAGACGACCATCGGCGACGGCAACCAAGACCTCCAGTTGACCGTCGGTAAAAACATCAAGGCCGTCACTGCCAAGAAGATCACCGACAGCTTCAACCGGGTCCAAGCTGCGGACGCGTCGGACGAGATCAAGGACCTGCTCAAGCAACTGACCCAAGAAGTGGCGAAAGTTGCCGACGAGCTTCCCGATGAAAAGGCCGACGATGCCGCTGACGCGTTAGAGACGTTGACGAAGGAAGTCGCCCGCGAGTCGCCGCGCAAGGAGTGGTGGAACCTGAGTGCGAAGGGCATCACTGATGCCGCGAAAGCCACCGGCACTATCGGGACGACGGCGATATCTCTCGTGAAAGAGCTGGGGCCGATGTTGGGGTTCTGAGCGAGCGGGTTGTCTTCTCCTTTTCGCGTCCCAAGCCGCGCAACACTACGCCACCCAAATCCCACAGTACGCTAACTGATCACACAGCCAGATACGATCCCATAAACAACTACCTCTAATAGACTTACGCATCCCTTCGACCAAAAACCTTCCCCGCCAAATTGGTGGTTTGGCTGGTGTGGGGGGTTCGTTCGTGCCGATGTTACTCGATACAGGGAAGGTCTGTCGCGATCTTGGCCAGACGAGGTCTGGTTTTACTGTAGCGGATTCAGACGCGATTGAGGCTGAAATACGAGCATTTGAGTCGGCACAATTTCGTCATATGCGCTAGGACGAGGTCTCGCTTTGCTGTAACGGCTTCAGCCGCGATTGAAGCTGGAACACGAGCATCTGAGACGCGACAGCTTAGCCAAACGAGCCCTGGGGATCTCGGGTCATCGAGGGAGTGAGAATGGTTCGCTACCGGCCGGCATGGACGGTCTTAATCGTGCTTGCGCTATCGTCGGCGTTGTTGCCGACGGCACAGGCTCAACACGTTGGCTCGGGTACCGATCGATCGCATCGGGCCGGTGCTTCGAACGTGCACTACTTCGCCGTAATGGGCGAGGTCAAATGGCCCGCCGTGTACGAAATCAACCGGCGGTTGCCTCGGCTCATCGACGTAATCCGTCAGGCGGGCGGTCTCACGTCACCCCACAATTCCAGCACGTGGATCGTTCGACATGGCGGGCACCCCCGTCCAGCCTACGCGACGGATATCCTGCTGCAACCAAATGACGTCGTTGTTGTCGTTGGTGGCAGCAGTGACAACCGTAACGGCTTTTCGTTTCCAAAGTACGAGCCTCGCGCTTCGGCCGACGCATCGCTGGAGAGGCGTTCCATCGACACCGCGGCGAGCGGCGAAGACATTCAAGTGGCGTTGGTCAACTTGATAGACCGGCCGGTCGTGCTGATGAACGTGAGACCCGGATATCAGACGCTTGAGACGCTGGTCGCATCTCTCGGCCAACTGCCGTCGGTGGCGGGAACCGTGGAGGTATTGAAACCCGCCGGCTTGTTTCGATCGGGCAACCGTCACGGGAGCAGCGGACGGCTCGCCTCGGGCAGCGTGTTGATTTTTGATCCCAGTACCATTCAATCCGATTTGATCCCGGACCTCCCCCCAACGATTCGCGGCGAGATTCCCACTGCCCCTGCGGCGACCGGTCACTCGCCCTATTCGCACGTTGCGGATGCCCGTCAGCGGCATGAAAATCACAATGATTCACCAGTCACCGCGCCCGTGCAGGCAGCCGGCGTGGTATCGGCACCACTCGCCGAGCCATTCGCGCCTATCCACACCGATCCACAGCCCGAGTTCCTGCAAGCGCCGTCGTCTGATCAACCTTCCGTAAACGAGCCTGCTGTCGACGAAAGCCGGGCAGCCATCGGAAAACAACAAACGACCTTCACTGATGCGATGATGCACCAGCATCAGAGCCACCGATCGCAGTCGGCGGTGAATCGCACCGACGAGCCGAGTACGACGGCGCTGGCTGCTTCGAAATCGCAGCAGAGGTCGATCGAGAACACGTTGTCTGGTCCGGCTTACGAGGATGGGTCGTCCGGTTCGAGTTTAGTCGTGATTGTGGCGGGACTGTCGATGCTCGTTCTGATCGTTCTCGCCGGCCGGACCGATGTGGCTTCGCGTATTCGGCTACGAGCCCTGCCCCGGCCAAGAGCGAAACGCAGCCGATCGGCGCTCGAAGCGCTCATCAACAACGAACTCCCCATTGCCGAAGAGCCATGCGAGATTCCGGGACATCCCGTCTTCTTCGGCAAGCCGACCGGCGCGCGGCAAAGCCGAATCGACGCGGCTCATCCGGTCGCGGGGCCCCACATTCCGACGCGGGCAGCAAACAGCGAGAACGCTTCGACGTTACGCGGGCCGCATGTCGTCGCGGCAACTCCATCGAACGGCAAATCGGCGTCGGAAAAACGGCGAGTCGATTCTGCCGCCGGTACCGCGAGCGATCGAGACGTACAACCGGGCGTGCTGGAACGGGCATTGTCGCAAACGCAACAGACGAGGCAAGCATGAGTATCGCCCTGGACATCGGCGTTCATCGTTTAAGGTCGCTTCGGCGCTCGGGACAACAACTCGTTGGACGCAGCAGTTGCGCCGTGTATTCGGTTCTCGACGATGAGCCGTCGGTCCGCGAGATACTCGATCGGATCGGCGTGTCGTACGGACAATGCGAAGGTTCTTTGTTGCTGATCGGCGACGATGCGGTCAACTGTTCGCCTGCGTTTCACATACCGTGCGTGCCGCTGCTTCCCGAAGGACGCGTGCCGCGAGACGATGCACCCGCGCGGCAGATCATCGGCTCGCTGGTGAGCCACCTGCTGCCCAAGCCGGCACACGCCGATGAACCTTGCTGTATCACACTGCCGGGCACCTCCGCGAGCCGCGACAATCACGAGCGAGCGTTTCTCTCCCAACTTGTGCGTTTGCAGGGTTATACACCGCTGCCGTTAACGGCGTCTATGGCGCTGATTCTGGCCGAGTTGGTTGATCAGTCGTTCACGGGGATCGGTTTCGTGATGGGGGCGTCATCGTGTCAAATGAGTTTGGCCCATCGCGGAATCGAGGTCGCCAACGTCACGATTCCGCTGGGAGGCAACTGGATCGATTCGGAACTGGCCCGCCGGGAAAACCTGTACCGTTGGGATGCTCGCGGCAACAAATCGCTCGATGTTGTGTCGGTGCGAGCCTGGAAAGAGTCGGAGTCTCGGTCGATCGAACAGCCGAGCGATGATCGCGAACGTTTCCTGGGCGAGTTGTACCACGAACTGATTGCCCACGTGGTTCGGGTGGCCGCAATCAACTTCGCCAACACCCGCGCCGTCGAGCGGATTCAGCAGCCGGTCACGCTCGTCGCCGCCGGCGGTGCTGCCTCCATTGCCGGTTTCAGCGAGGTGCTCTCGCGAGCCTGGAAAGAGGCGTCGTTCCCGGTGAACGTCGAAGCGTCTCGCGTCGTCGAGGATTCCGAGTACACGGTAGCACGCGGGTGCTTGATCTGGGCGGAACTAGAAGCCGACATGGTGCAGGGCAAAGGCCGCGCCGTCGCTTAACCTTCTAGAGATGGCCCCTAAATTCTCTGGTGAGCGACCCGCAGCCCATGTTGGCTGGGCTCAGATTCGCCACCACCGGCTTTTGGGACGGCTTCCCAAGTCCATTGCGATTTTGGACGGCTACTGGAGGCGGTCGATGAATCGCAAGAATTCGTCTTCGAGGCTGCGCAAATCGCGGCCGAAGGCGGCAGTGAAATCTTCGAGTCTTTGTGCTGCCGAATACGGTTTGAGCGGGTCGCGATCGGCTATGGCGGTCAAGTATTTCGCGTACTTGCTCGGCCGCGTTTCAACGAGAAAAAAGCTCAGCGCCCAGGCTTGGCTGTAGGCGTCGAGAATCGACGTCTCGAACGAGCGATCACTCCTGACGAACGCGGCCAGTGAGTTGTCCTTTCTACGCTGCTTGCGGTAGTTGCCGAACCAAACGTACCGTTCACGGTTGATTCGCGTCTTAGCCGGCGCTCCATAAGTTGCATCGCGGATTCCCGGAGATTCGAATACCGTAGCGAGCCCTTCGATGACCCAGCGAGGGCTCTCGCCGATGCGGCTATGCAGCCCCGTGTTGAAGGCGACCTGGTGCGTCGTCTCGTGTACGATTGTGTCTCTGAGGCCCGACGGAGTGCTGCCGGACGATGCGGCAAACTCGGGCAGTCGTGTGCGCTGCGAACGCGAAAGCGGGAGCCGAACCGTTGCCGTGGGGTTTTCGAATCTCCGCGTCCAATCGGCCGTCGATTCTGATGAGCTTTGGTGAAGGTCATTCATCGAGATCTCGTCGGTGCCAGGATCGTACAGTGCGACGCGGTTCGACGTGAACAGGTAATACCCCAAGAGTCCAGAACTCGCCCGAATCCCGTCCTTTCGACAATATTGCGCAAAGCTCAGGTGATCGGGAAACACGATCGCAACCAAGGGAAACTCTGGCTGATGTATCTTTGGCCCGCGAACGGAAAAATAGGTGTAGAAGGATCGAAAGATGTCTTCAAACAAATCGGCGTATTGTTTGGCGGCGCCGCGCTTGGCGACGACAAGGTAGTGACTCGTGCCGATGATTTCGTACTGAGCGCCGAACTCGTGGCGCAGTTCGTCGCGCAGCTCGGCGGTACTGAATCTACGGAAACGCGGTGAGACGGCTCGATGCTTTCGAACCTTGTTGAGTTCGACCGACATAAGCCGGCCATCGCGGCCGATCAGCCAGCAGATGTCATCGTCGGCAGTGACCAATCGGCCTTGATAGGTCTGGTTTTTGACCTTCAGCTCCAATAGCGCTCTTGCGTGGGCACTCGGTGCGGAGGAATGCAAGAGTAGGCCCGCCGCCAGGAGGAGAAAGGTTCTCAGTCGCATGATTTTTGGTCTCCGTGCGCTGTCTACGTGAGTCATTTAGGTTCGTGAAACGAAACCCATCGCCGCACTTTCAACTATAGGCCGTAGATATCGACGGGGCGGCGTTCTGCGGCGTGTGAGGGCGGAATCGGCAACAGGCCTGTTCCCCTTGGCTCTCACGCGGCGTACACTTATTGTTAGTCCGAAAACCGTCTGGACAGCGATGTGGAGCGTGGGGCTTGGACGGTACCATCGCCGCCAACCGGGTTTTAGGATGGCTCAAGCGGAGTCCGAAAGCCCTTTGGGCAGCGGTGCGGAGCCGGATAATCGAGATGAGGAATATGCGAGCCTGGATTTGTCGCGTAGTGGTGGGAACGTTCTTGACGGTTATGCCGCCGGCGGGTGATTGCGCGCAGAACACCGCCAAGAAAAGCTCCGCCGAACTTCGCACGCGTGTTATGGCGCTCATCGAGGCGCTCGATGCGAATACGCTGAAGGAGCGAGCCGCCGCACGGCGGGAACTCGTCGAACTCGGCCCAGGAATCTTGCCGATGCTTCCACCGCCCGAGCAATTGACGCGTGCGTCCGTCCGCGAATCGTTAAGCGGCATCCGCACGACGCTCGAAAGGCGGCAGGCACGCGAATCGATCAAGCCCTCTCGCGTCACGCTTCAAGGGACGCTGCGGTTGGGTGACATCTTCGAAGAAGTGGCCCAGCAGACGGGAAATCAGATCGGGACTTCACACGTGGCTAAAGAAGAACTGAATGCCTCTTTGGAAGTCGATTTTCGCAACGTGACGTTTTGGGAAGTAATGGACGATTTGGCATCCGGACAGGGGCTTTCATTCGCCGACCATGCCGATGCCGGCACGTTGGCGATTCGTAGCGACGTTGATGGCAAGCCGTCGCCGGAGATTGCGGTCTCGTATTCGGGTGCGTTTCGAGTTGCAATGTTGTCCGTTCGACTGCGACCTTTGCTCGGGACGACGTCTGAGCGCATGGTGCGGCTACGGATGGGCGTGAGCGTCGAACCTCGGCTACGTCCGTTGTTCTTGAAGTATGCCGCTGAAGATATCTCAGTCCGCCGGACTTCCGGAGCGGTGCTTCCCCAGTTTGTCCCCGATGCCCAGTACGAACTGTCGTTGGGCGAAGGTGGCTGGCAGGTCCGCGTTCAAGCCGATTTTCGGGTGCCCAATCGGCCTGCGTTGAAAAGCGTGGCGGTGAACGGTCGAATGACAATGCTCACGGCGGCCGATACGCAACCGATACGGTTCACGCGGCTAACAGGCGGCGCCGGTACCGCGCGTCGCCGTGGTGGTGTCACAGTGACGCTGCGCGACGTCGCCGAACAGACCCGCCAAGGAGAAAAAGTGGCGCGGGTCCGGGTGGCCGTCGGCTATGATACGGGAGGGCCGGCGTTCGAGTCGCATCGCAGTTGGGTGTTTCACAACGCTGCCTACCTCGAATCGAGCGACGGCAGTCGTGTAAAACGCAGTGGCCAATTCACCACCGTTTTGCAGGCTGACGGAGCCGTTGCCGTCGAATACAATTTCGCTGGACTGAAAGAGCCGCTCGAACAGTATCGGTTTGTGTACGTGGCGCCGACTTTGATCATTAGTGTTCCGATCGAATTCAAGTTTTCCGATGTTCCCGTGTCATCGCGTTAGCGATCGGTTTCGTTCTTCGTACGCTCGAATTCGCGGTCGAAGATCAAATCGAAGAAGAGGACCCGCTTTCATGAGTCAACGATCCCTAACGAACGGTTTGTTGCCGGCATGTTTCGGCGCTCTCTGTGGTTTGTTGGCGCTTGTCGCGATCGCTCGCCCGGTGTTCGCCGATGATCCGTCGGACAAAAAGGAGCCCGAACAGAACAAGAAATCGCGATTCATACGCGTCGTGTTCGACGAGACGGATCGCCCGACGGTGTTGCAAACGGCGACCAAACGGTATGTATCGAGCGACGAACAGAACGCGGGCGTCGTGGTCGATCTGATCGGAGCCGTTCACGTGGGTGATTTGAGCTACTACGAACGGCTCAACAAGGACTTCACGACATACGATGCATTGTTGTACGAGTTAATCGCCCCCGACGGTGCCAAGCCGACGAATAGGGAATCGGGCAACCGAAGCGTGCTCTCGGGTCTACAGAATACGATGAAGGACGTGCTTCAACTCGAATTCCAACTTGATAAAATCGATTACACGCCCGAAAACTTCGTGCATGCCGACATGTCGCCCGAGCAGTTCGTCAAGACAATGCGCACGCGGGGCGAAACTCCGATGACGATGTTCCTGCGTCTATTCAAAGCCAGCGCTGCCCAACAACGGGAGCGACCGGCACCGCAAGTCAGCGCCATTCAATTGCTCGGCGCTCTGCTTGACCCGGAAAACGGTGCGCTGTTCTTGAAACGAATCGTCGCCGCAGAACTCTCCGAAGCCGACACCTTTCTCGAAGCGGTTAACGGCGAACAAGGTTCGACGATTATTACCGAACGCAACAAAGTGGCCTTAGACGTGCTTCGCGAGCAGATGGAAATGGGAAAGAAGCGAGTCGGCATCTTCTACGGCTCCGGTCACATGCGCGACTTCGAAGAGAGGCTCATCGCCGACTTCGGCCTGAAGCTCGACTCAGTCCGCTGGTACGACGCCTGGGATCTCAAAGACAAGAAGCCCGCACCCAAGAAGCAGCGAAAGCCCTCGTCGCGCAAGAAACTGAAAAAAGACGCGTGACGGCGTGAAGTCATGGCACACCGAAGCAGGCTCGCGAAATCCCGTCTACTGTGCGTCATCACCCAAAGCCCGCACGATTGCCGAGAAGCAGACGACAAAAGCACTAGAATCAGTCCTGAAACCCTCTGTTGGCTCAGAAATACCCTTAGTCTTCAGGCGTCGAATTCGCCCACAACCGGGTTTCAGGATGGGTTCCAAAACATCCACGCTGCGATATCCATCGTGACATCGTGCAACAGGAGCAGACGACCGCATGGAGACAACATATATCAATGCGCAACAACAGGCGGGTGCGGACTGGAATTCAGACGCAACATGCGCGCTGAGTTTCGGCAACCCTGTGGCTGAATACAACGCCGCAACCGGGGCGTGCGCTCTGTTCGATCTCAGCCAGCTAGTGAACGTCGATCTCATCGGCGACGATCGCAAAACGTTTCTGCACAATTTTTGTACGAACGAAATCAAATCGCTCAACCCCGGCACCGGTTGCGAAGCGTTTGCGACGAACGTCAAAGGCCGCGTTCTGGCACACATGTTCGTCTTCGCCGACGAAACAAAACTGAAGCTGATTACGGGCTTGGTCTGCGCTAAATCCCTCGTTGATCACTTGGACCGTTACATCATCACGGAAGACGTCACGCTTGATTACCAGTCCTGCCGGCAGACGAACATGTTCATCGGCGGTCCGGCTTCGGCCGAGCACATCAACGGATTGGACATCGATGTCAGTTCGTTCGAACCCTACGCGCACCGCCGCACAACATGGAACGACATTTCTCTCGACATTCATCGCGTTGACTTGTTGGGCACGCCCGGGTTTCTGGTCACCGTCGATTCAGAACAAGCTGCCGTGCTGTGGAACGGCTTCGTCACAGCGGGCATTCCGGCCGCGGGCCGCTCGGCGTTCGATGTTCTGCGCATCGAAGCCGGTCTGCCGGCCTACGGGCTCGACGTTAGCGACGAGAATATTGTGCAGGAAGTCTCGCGGACATCACGCACGACTTCGTTCAATAAGGGTTGTTACCTCGGCCAAGAGCCGATCGCCAGGCTCGACGCGATGGGACACGTCAACCGCATGCTACGCGGCTTACGAATGAACACACCGGGGGACATCCCGCAGCCGAATGCCGTTCTCTCGTCTGCCGACGATGGCGGCGAAGTCGGACGGATTACGTCGTCGGCTCGATTGAGTGAGGATTCGCCGGCCGTGGCGCTGGCCTATCTGCGCAGGTCGCACGCAGAGCCCGGCACCATCGTTCAGGTCAACGTCGGCTCAACGCGCCACGATGCAACCGTCTTCTGGCCGGTCGACTTGGAGTAGCCTTTCCGCAAACGTCCAAGAACAGCTAGTGCCCAACCGGAACCGTTTGTCCGTCGAATACAGAGCCGGTGTGCGACGGCCATCCGCTCATCTCCTCGGCTTGGACTGCGCGGAACTCGCGACGCGCTTGGAGTTCTCCGAATGGTGTCAAACTGTGAAACGCCCGGAAAATGCCGTAAGCTCGATGAGAGCAGAATTCACTCGCGAATGTTGGAGCAAGCCAACCGCGGGATGAACGCATTCCAAACATCGCAGCATTCGTCTCGTCGCGAGCCAACCGGACGCGTTGGATTGAGTGAGTAAGAATGCGAATCATCGAAGGTGTATGACGACGTGAAACAGTCTTTCAAGACGAATTCAGTCAAGTCTTTCCCAGGCATCTTCGTCCTCGTGTTCATCGCAACATGTGCGTACGCCGACGAAACTCCCGAGGTCCAAAATACTCAGGAGGGCACGCCTCTCTCTGCGCAGGAAGCTGCCGGCCAGATGACGGTCCCCAACGGGTTCCACGTAACATTGTTCGCCGGCGAACCCGACGTGCAGCAGCCGATTTCCATCACCACCGATGAGCGAGGCCGGTTATGGGTGGCCGAGAACTACACCTACGCCGAATACCCGGCCAATTTCGACATGACGCGGAACGATCGCATCGTGATTCTCGAAGACACCGACGGTGACGGTAAGTTCGACGTGCGCAAGGTGTTCTGGGACCAGGCGAAAAGACTAACCAGCGTCGAAGTCGGCCACGGCGGAGTCTGGGCGCTGTGCGCGCCGCAGATGTTGTTCATCCCCGACCGTGACGGCGATGACGTCCCCGACGGCCCGGCCGAAGTGGTGCTCGACGGCTGGGATGCCGGGCCGGTCCGCCACAACATCGTCAACGGACTCAAGTGGGGACCTGATGGCTGGCTCTACGGACGTCACGGCATTCAGGCCACGTCCTTGGTCGGCAAGCCGGGCAGCACGCCTTCACAACGTGTCAAACTCAATTGCAGCATCTGGCGCTATCATCCGACTCAAAAGACCTTCGAAACCGTGGCCCACGGCACGACGAATTCCTGGGGCTTCGACTACGACGACCATGGGCAGATGTTCTTTATCAACACGGTCATCGGGCACCTGTGGCATCTCGTGCCGGGAGCCCATTACCGGCGAATGTACGGAGCCGACTTCAACCCCCACCTGTACCAACTCATCGAACAATGCGCCGACCACTTACATTGGGACACCGGCGAGAAGTGGAATGACATCCGCAAAGGTGTCAGCGACACGACGGCGCAAGCCGGTGGAGGTCACGCACACAGCGGCCTGATGATCTACCTCGGCGACAATTGGCCAAGTCGGTATCGGAACTCGATGTTCACACTGAATTTTCACGGTCGCCGCATCAATCACGATCGACTTGTCCGAACGCACGCCGGCTACGTCGGCCAACACGCCGATGACGTCTTGTTCGCCAACAACGAATGGTTTCGCGGCCTCGATTTGATCTACGGCTCCGACGGAGGCGTGTTCGTCGCCGACTGGTCCGACATCGGTGAATGCCACGAAAACGACGGCGTTCACCGAACATCGGGGCGAATTTATAAGGTGACCTACGGGCGCCCCGAGCAAACCGTTGCCCTCGATCTCGGCAAATTGAGCGATCGCGAACTCGTCACACTTCAGACGCACGCGAACGACTGGTACGTTCGGCAAGCACGCCGCCTGTTGCACGAACGGTCCATCAGCGGTCGCGATATGTCGCGCGCGCGACAGGCTCTATTCGATTTGTACCGCGAGTCGTCTGAAGCCACTCGGCAATTGAGAGCGCTGTGGTGCTTAAATCTGATTGGGGCAGCAGACGAAACATGGTTGCGGCAGCAACTCGGGCACGAGAACGAACACGTGCGCCTGTGGACGATTCGCCTGTTGGCTGATGCGGGACAATTCGAAAGCGAGACGCTGGCACGATTTGCCGAAATGGCGCGCACCGAGCCGTCCGGACTCGTGCGTTTGTACTTGGCGTCGGCGATGCAACGCCTTCCGCTCGATGCTCGATGGCCGGTTGCAAACGGCCTCGCATCGCATTCGGAAGATGCCGCCGACAAGGCATTGCCGCTGATGATCTGGTACGGCATCGAACCGGCCGTTCCGATCGATCCCCAGCAGGCGGTTGAATTGGTGTCCCGCAGCAAGATCCCGCTCGTCCGCCGCCACGTTGCGCGGCGATTGACCAACGATTTGGAATCAGACCCGCAACCAGCCGAGGAGTTGTTGAAGCTGATTGGAACGCGAAACGATCCAGAATTTCAGCTCGACCTGCTGCGCGGTATGAATCAAGCGCTGCGCGGTTGGCGGAAGGCACCCACGCCGAGATCGTGGGCGCGGGCGGCCGAAATTGTGTTCAGCGCGTCGCCCGAGCCGGTCAAGAAGGAAGCGCGGCAACTGGGCGTCGTATTCGGCGACGGCCGCGCGATCGCTGAGCTCCAGCGAATTGTGGTCAACGGCGAAGCCGACGTTGTATCGCGACGGGGCGCTCTGCGAACGTTGGTCGATGAAAAAACAGACAAGGTATTGCCGCTGCTCAAGAAGCTGCTCGGCGACCGCGCGTTGACAAACGAAGTCCTGAGAGGCTTTGCCGCCTTCGACGACCCGGCCATTCCCGGCCTGATTCTCGGCCGGTACGGAGCACTCGACCCGGCGGGCCGAGCTGTCGTGGTTGACACGCTTTCGTCGCGGCCGACATTCGCCCGTGAGTTGCTGAAGGCAGTCGACTCGGGCCAAATCGACCGCGCCGCGATTACCGCGTATCACGCGCGGCAAATGCGGGGCTTCGGCGATGAGACCGTCGACCGAGAACTGACCCGGCTTTGGGGTTCGATCCGCAAAACAACGGCAGAGAAAAAGCAACGAATTACACAGCTAAAATCGTTGCTCGACTCAGACGAAGTCGCGCAGGCTAACCTTTCCCATGGCCGCCGGTTGTTCGACAAATCATGTAGCAACTGCCACGTGCTGTACGGCGTCGGTGGCCGCATCGGACCCGACTTGACCGGATCGAATCGGCACAACCTCACCTACCTGCTGGAGAATATCGTCGACCCCAGCGCGTCGGTGAACCAACAATTCAAGGTCTCGGTCATCGCGCTCGAAGACGGTCGCGTAGTGACGGGCGTGCTCGTCGCCATTACCGATCGCACGCTGACCGTGCAAACACAGAAGGAACGCCTCGTGCTGAACCGAACGGATGTCGACGAAGTTGTTCAACAAGATGTCTCGCTGATGCCCGACGGCTTGCTCAAACAACTCTCCGACGAGCAAATCCGCGACCTGTTCGCCTATCTCGCGAGCCGATCGCAAGTGCCGGTTTCGGCAGCCGAGTAGCGCGGCCGTTCCATTTGATGATCCACACGATACCTGCTGGAAACTCTTCGATGCGATCATATCCGTTCGTTTCTCTGGTGCTGGCACTGTCTCTCTCAACACACGTCGTTGCAAACGACGACCAAGATGCGTCGGTCGACGAATTCGTATCGAGAGCCCTCGATCCGATCTGGCGGACGCGACGGATTAGGGAGCCGCTGTTCTTCATTCAGCCCGGTGCCGAAACAAGACCTACCGCCAGGCTGTTGTTTCAACCGGAACAGGTCATCTCCGTCACGAGTGCGACGCGCACCACGAACTACGAAGCCGGCAGGGACTACGTCTTCGACGCGGCCGGCAAGTCGCTGAGTCTGCCTGCCGGATCGCGGATTCCGTTCGTGACGCACGATCAGCTTTATCCGCTGATGACGTCGGACGCTCCAAAGATTCGCCGGCAGCGAGGCGATATGACGCGGGGCATCTTTTTCGACAACAAAGCCGGCTACCACGAACTGCAAGTCGAAGTAACGTACCGGCCGGTGCCCGATCAATGGAAGGGCGACGTGCCACCGTTTGCCGGCAACACCCTGCCGCGAACGATCGCAAAGCTGCGTAATAAACAACCTCTGCGCGTACTGCTCAGCGGCGACAGTATCTCCGAAGGCTACAACGCATCGAAGTTCACCGGCGCCCGCCCCGGCTGCCCGGCTTATGGAGAACTCGTCGCCCTCGCCTTGGAGAAACGTTTCGGTAGCCGTGTCTCGTTTTCGAACCATGCCGTCGGCGGTTGGAACTCCGGAAGGGGCCTCAAGCAGGCCATCGATGAACAACTCGGTGAGCAGAAGCCGGACGTCGTCATCATCGCCTTCGGAATGAACGACGTGTTCGCCCGCGACGCGGCCGCGTATCAGCAAAACGTCCGCGGCATCATGCAAGCGATCCGCCAGGACTCACCCGATACGGAATTCCTGCTCGTGGCTTCGATGCTGGGCAATGACCAGTGGGGCATGCCAATGGAACAGTTTCCCCTTTATCGCGATGCGCTTGAAGAACTGTGCGGAGCGGGCGTGGCCTTAGCCGACCTGACGACCGTCTGGAAAGAACTTCTCAAGCACAAGAGCTTCTACGACTTGACGGGGAACGGCGTGAACCATCCGAACGACTTCGGCCACATCGTTTACGCGCAAACAATTCTCTCGCGCTTCGTCGAAACGCAAGACGAGAAGCAACGCGTCAACACCAAATGATGCGCGCGCTGGCTGTATAGTCGATAAAGGCGACGTGTTCTGTTCGTCGTCCGGTCGTTTGAGAAGGAATCAACGACGAGACGTGCGCTGCGGTTATTGGCAGCCGCAGTTATTGGGCCATGCCGACGCTTGTTGATAAACGGGCGATTGAAAACTTGGCCCGGTGACGGCGCCGTAGCCCGGCCCGCAGGGGGAACAAGCGCGATGCAGGCAGCAGCCGGCGGCCATCGATACGAAACATAGTCCAAGCAGAACGAGAGCGGTCCTTGCCATGAGAGAAACCTTCCTGGGTCAGAAGTGTGCGGGGGGTCGAAGGGGGGGCGTGAAATAATCGATTTCGCCGCGCCGATCAAGGCGAGTTTTCGTCGAATTGTTGGTCCGCCATCCCGCATCTTCGGCGGATCGAACGGCTTGCGCTGATAAAGGGCGGCGAGGCGAAATTCTCATCCAGAAAGAATTTGGCGCGACGTGCCGATTGTTGGCGGCTGTGCCTTTGTGATGTGCAGCGGGTCGCAATCCTGCTAGGCCGTGAGTGACCCAAGGGCTGACTCGCGACTGGGAAATTGCGGCCACAACTCGAGCAAGTTTTGGACTTTGAGAATCTCGGTCATCTGGTCGGACGCGTTACAGATGACGATTCGGCCGTCGTTGTTACCCACGGTTTTCGAAAGGCGAATGATCACCCCGATCATGATCGAACCCAAAAACTGCACGTCGCCGAGGTCGACCACCATATTCTTGATGTCGGGCCCACCGAGCACGCGGTGCAACTCGTTGTACTCATGATGCAGCTTGTCATAGCGAAAGTCGTGCGTGTTTCCCTGTGGAACGATGACAAGCGTATCGGCTTCGCGTTGGGTGAGAAACGCTTGATCGGGCCCGGTCATATTGAAACTCCCGAAAGACCGCCGGTGCAAACGACACAACGTCGTTTCAAAACCGTTTGACGGATGACGTCACCTCGATTCTTGTCGGGGCACAGACGACCACAGCCGGATCTTGAGGTGACTGCTGGACGATGACGTTATTGTATCGCCGCCGGCTCACGGATGGTAACACTATCTGGTTCGGAATCACGGTTTCCGATGCAGTAAAGAGTTTCCTGCCGAGTGCCGCTGGAGCTGTCAGCGACACGAAGGTAGAGCCGGCCGCCGCAGATAGTCGGCGTGGCGTACGTTTCGTCGCCCAACTGGTTTTCGGCCACGCGTTCGAATCGGGTGGGGCTCGCTCGAAAAACGTGCGTTGTTCCGTCGGCGTTGGGCCAGTAGATGTGTTCGCCGGACAGAACGGGCGAGGATCGAACCTTTCGGCCGAACCGCGCTTGCCACGTCTGTGTTCCAGTTTTGGCGTCGAGACAAGAGCCGATTCCACGTTCCCCGTCGATAAGGTACAGGTGATTCTCGAACAGCATCATCGACGGAACGTAGGCCTTTAACCTGTTTCGCCACAGCACTTCACCTGAGCCGTCCGCGCGGACGCATAATGTTTCGCTTCCCGGGTATCCCCCGCTGGCAAATACAACATTCTCGCCCGGCGATGCAACCATCGTCCCGCAGGTTGCTTCCGTCGTTCCTTTAACCGACCACAGTTCGTCGCCGGTGTTCGGGTCGTACGAGGCGACGAGATCGCAGCCGCTGATGAGCAACTGGTCTTTCCCGTCGAGCGTGTACAGCGCGGGTGAAGAATAGCTGGAGTTTGCTTTCCTCGGTTTTCGCCACCCAAAGTTGCCGGTACCACGGTGTAGGGCTGCCAGGTAGCCGCCCCCTTTGTTGTCGGCCGCGAAGATTACCAGCGACTTGTAGATCAGCGGTGAGGGCGCGTATCCGAAGTCCGGTGTGAACGAACCGATATCCTGTTGCCAGACTTGCTCGCCCGCTAGGTCGAGAGCGGTTGCCCAAATGTGCCCGCCGTTTAAGAATGCCACGAAGACCCGTTCTCCATCACAGGCGAGCGTGCAGGAGGCGTTCGTGTTTTCCCGGTGCACCCCGTCGGCTCCTGGAAACCCTCCGGTGTGAATGTCAGTTTTCCAGCGCTGATGACCATCGTTTCGATTGAGACAAATAACCGACTGCACCTGCGCGTCATCGTCGGCTGTGGCGAGATAGATGGAATCAGCGACGACAGTTGGCGACGAATGCCCGCGACCGGAAAGCGGCGTCTTCCAAATCACGTTTTCGGTTTCGCTCCACGTGGTCGGTACCGGCGGTCCCTGAGCGATACCGTTTCGATTCGATCCGCGCCACCAGGGCCAATCATCCGGCCCGAAAACTGCTTCTGCGACGGGTTCCGACGCGGCCGCCCCCTCGACGCTGATCTCGCCCGCGTCGTTGGCCGGCTGGGAACAGCCGCCGATTATCATGCTGATCGCCACCAGAGCCATCACGGGCGGCGCCCAACGACTTCGAAGGGCGAGTGCTCGGCAACTCGGACGACCAAATCGTGTAACGACCATTGCTCATTCCTCCACCGTCGTTGGTCTCTGATGCACGTCGCGGCAGTCACTCGATATTCGTGGGCCGCAGAGCGCAAATGATAGACGTCACTTAATCGAGACTCAACAAGGGCGCGTATCGTGCCGCGGGCGGACTCTCCGTTAGTACGAATAGTACGAACTTCGAATGACAACCGTTTGATGACGCAGCGGTCGGCTTGCGCTCGTGTTTCAACGGGCAGATTTTCCCGGTAGGGGATTGCCGAACGCTGTAGAATCCTTAATAATGCGCTGCATTCAGCTAGCTCAAATCTTGCCCGACCCACAGTAGGAGATTTTCTCATGCCGATCTTTGGTGACAACACGGAATCAATCGGTCGCTCACCGCTGGTACGGATCAACCGTCTGACGAAAGGTCTCAAAGCCAATGTGCTGGCGAAAATCGAGGGCCGCAACCCTGCCTACAGCGTCAAGTGCCGTATCGGCTCCGCGATGATCTGGGATGCCGAGAAGTCGGGAAAGCTGAAACCGGGCATGAAAGTCGTTGAGCCGACGAGCGGCAACACGGGTATCGCGTTAGCGTTTGTGTGTGCTGCCCGCGGGTATCCTCTCACACTGACGATGCCCGACACGATGTCGCTCGAGCGTCGCATGATGCTGCGGGCCTTCGGCGCAGAGCTCGTGCTGACTCCCGGAGCCGGAGGCATGAAGGCGGCCATCGAAAAATCCGAGGAGATCGCCGCCGACTCGAACTATTTCATTCCGCAACAATTCAAAAACCCGGCCAATCCCGAGATCCACTTTCGCACCACCGGCCCGGAGATCTGGGAAGACACCGAAGGCAAAGTCGACATTCTCGTCTCGGGGGTCGGCACCGGCGGAACGATCACCGGCGTGAGCCGCTACATCAAGCAAGAGAAGGGGCACCCGCTGCGTTCGATCGCCATCGAACCGGAAAACAGCCCCGTGCTTTCCGGCGGTGATCCCGGCAAGCACAAGGTGCAAGGAATCGGGGCCGGTTTCATACCCGATATTCTCGACACGTCGCTCGTCGATGAAGTCCTGACCGTCTCCGACGAAGAAGCGTTTGCGATGGCGCCGCGATTGGCTCAGGAAGAAGGCATCATTTGCGGCATCAGCTCGGGAGCGGCGATGGCGGTCGCTCTCAGGGTGGCGGCTAATCCCGAGCACGAAGGCAAGAACATCGTCGTCGTTCTTCCCGACTCCGGCGAGCGTTATCTCTCGACGCCGATGTTCGACTACGCCAAGGAGTAGCGCTGATGGGAAGGCAAGGCGTCGGCCCCTGGACCTGAAATGGGCTTCGTCGCGACCGCTTTTCATTGTGGATAAACATCTCTCGAACACACCTTTCGTATCGCGGTCATAACTCGAAACGGTCGTCCGTTTTCGCGGGTAGAACCATTGCGGGACGTTTGCCAGTGCGGTGTTTCGAAGTTTGAGAACCGATACCATCGTAAAATGAACGTGTTGCACGCGCGTCCCTTCTCCCTCTGGGAGAAGGTTAGGATGAGGGCCGGGGTGACGAGCGGACGCCCCTCACCCCGGCCCTCTCCCGAAGGAGAGGGAGTAATGCCGTATCAGACAGTCCCTGCTAGGCCAGATGTGACGCGCTCGCCAGCTGGTGATGGGCGAGGAAACATGGGCCGTTTTTTGACCGCGGTGATTGCTGCCGTCAAGTCCGACACGACCATCTGTCCACGTACCGCGACGAGGACCACGAATCAGCGGCTGAATGCGTGGAAATCGGCGGAAATCCCCGCCAAAAGCGGGGCCATCGCGGCAGCGTTCGTTGAAAGCTGAGAGGGGCTTGCATACGCTATAAATGTTGGAAGAACGATCGTGTCGTTCGAATCCCATGCTCACCTTGAAGTGTTGTCGTTTCGACGAAGTGCGCACTCTGGGCTGAACGACACATCGGCAGCCAGTAGGGAGAATTGATCCATGATTTGCCCAAGATGTCGTCGAGCATCAGCTTGGCTGGCCGCAATAGTATTGGCGCTGGTCGCCGTGCCGGTATGGGCTTGTTCAGTTCCTGTCTTCCGGTACGCGCTAGAACGCTGGGAGTCGGATGCGTACGAAGTCGTCGTGTTTCACCGCGGGCCTTTATCCGAAAGCGAAGCGGCGCTGGCCTCCAAGTTCGACACGAAAGACGCCACCGGTGCGATGACTGCCAACGTATCGGTGCAGACTGTCGACCTCGATGCCGAGCCCGACGAACAGATGCTCAAGCTCTGGGAGGCTCAGCAGACCGACACACTCCCCTGGATGGCGCTGCGTTATCCTGTGCCGCTGCCGGATGCTTGGGCGGGACCGTTCTCGGAACAGAACGTTGACCGCGTGCTCAATTCGCCGCTCCGACAGGAGATTGCCAGGCGGATTCTCAAGGGTGAGACAGCGGTTTGGGTCTTTTTGGAAAGCGGAGACGAGCAAGCCGACCGCGCGGCATTCAAGATGCTCGAAGTTCAATTGCCGATCGCTCAGCTCCAGTTGGAGCTCCCCGAAATCGACGAGCAAGATGTCGCCGACGGGCTGGTCAGCATCGAACCCGACCAACTGAAGATTTCGTTTTCGCTGGTCAGCTTATCCAGAGACGACCCTGCCGAGAAGATGTTTGTTGAGATGCTGCTGGGCAGCGAGGGAGCGGGCGCAGATAGTCTTCGCGATCCAGAACTGACGAACCGTCCGATGGCCTTTCCCGTTTTTGGAAGAGGCCGTGTTCTGTACGCACTCGTCGGCGGCGGTATCAACGAAGAAAACATTCTCGCCGGCTGTCGCGAGTTGATCGGCCCATGTACCTGTCAGGTCAAGGATCAGAACCCTGGGACGGATCTGCTGATGTCCATTGACTGGGATCGGCTCGTTCAGTCCAACATCGAGATCGACAAGGAGCTGCCGCCACTGAGTGGGATCGCAGATTTCGCCGTTGCCGGTTATTCCGAGACGCCACTCGTTGATCCTTCCGAACCGGCAGGACAGTCGCCTAGCGGCAACGGCACGGCTGCCACAGACGGAAACAGCACGACGGCGGAAACTTCTGTCGACGTGTCAGATCAGGACGAAACAACGACGGCACTACCGGCCGGGCAGCCGATCGATGAGACGGCCAGCGGCGGAATGAACTCCGTGATACGCAACACGATTATTCTGGTCGGCGTGAGCGTGGTGGGAATATTCGTGGCGAGTTTCTTGTTTGTCGGCAAGCGGGAATAGTGAATCGCCAACATCCGATTTGCGGCGAAGGTGTCATGTTCCCATGTCGTAGGGCGGTTGAGCACGCCGAACTGAGGGCGCGGCGTTTTCGTATTCGGCGCAGAAGGTTGAGTAACTGAGTAACAAGGATCGACGAAACGGCGATGAGTGTTTTGCGACTGATATTGCGTGAAATTGCGCACCGGAAGCTGAATTTCGCATTGGCGATTCTTTCCGTCAGCGCCGCGATTGCGTGCCTGGTCGGTGCGATGACGCTCCTGTCGGCTCACGAGACTCGCACCCAAGCCATTCTTGCCCAGAAGAGGAGCAAAACTGAATCGGCAATCGCTGATCAGCAGGCCGTCGTCGCCGCCCGAGGGAAGGAACTCCAGGATTCGATGCGGAAGATCACGAAGGGACTGGGCTTCAACATACTCATTCTTCCGCAAGAGCAGGATCTCAACGAGTTTTACGCACAGGGCACGATCTCGAGCAGCATGCCCGAACAGCTTGTCGACAAACTGGCCAATTCGAGCATCGTAACTATTAATCATCTGCTGCCGATGATCACCCGAAAAATCGCGTGGAAAGAGCGCGACCAGACGATTTTGGTGACGGGCACGCGTGGCGAGGTGCCCATTATGCACCGCGACCGGAAAAAGCCGCTGCTCGATCAGGTTCCCGCCGGCACGATGGTTGTCGGCTATCAGGTTCACACGCAGCAGAACCTGAACAAGGGCGACAAGGTCACGATGATGGGCAAGGAGTTCACCATCGAGAAAATGCATCCCGAGCGAGGAACGGTCGACGACAGTACCGTCTGGATCAACCTGGCCGAAGCGCAGGAACTGTTCGGAATGCAGAACCTCGTCAATGCCATTCTCGCACTGGAATGCAACTGCGCCACGGAAGACCGCGTGGCGGAAATCCGTGCGGAGATCGCGGGTATCCTCCCGGGTACGCAAGTCATCGAGCGCGGCCCCAGTGCATTGGCCCGGGCCGAAGCCCGCAACGAAGCCAAGAAGACGGCTGTCAAGGCACTTGAACAAGAGAAGGCCGCTGCAAGGGAGTCGTTGGCTGCCGAAGAAAACTATCAGGCGCAACTCTTGGCTGACTTAGAATCAACGGCATCGATTTTGGTGCCGGTTGTGATCATCGCCGGCGCTTTGGGAATCGCGTTGTTGGCGTTCGGAAACGTGCGGCAACGCAGCAATGAAATCGGTGTTCTTCGAGCAATCGGCTTGCGTGCACCCCAGATTCTGTGGTTGTTCTTGGGCAAGGCACTGCTGATCGGCCTAGTCGGTGCAGGCGTCGGTTACGGCGCTGGGTTCGGAATCGGCACCCTCTGGGGTGATCTGCCCACGGCGGCCGGCACGTCGGCGCACCTCTTCTCTGCCCAGGTGTTGTTCTTGGCCATAGTAATGGCGCTCGTGCTTTCGGGAGTCGCCAGTTGGATACCGGCGATGGTCGCGGCTCGACAGGATCCCGCGGTGATTCTTCAGGAGGAATGACGGCCGCAATGCTGCTCGAACTTCGTAATATCAAGAAAACCTACCGGGCCGCCAAGGGCGATGTCTCGGCGGTCAACGGCGTGTCACTCTCGGTCGACCGGGGTCAGTTTGTTGGTGTCCAAGGGCCGAGCGGCTGCGGGAAGACGACGCTGCTCTTGATCGCGGGCGGACTCCTCACGCCCGACGACGGTGACGTCGCCATCGGCGGGCAAGACCCGTTCGGCTTGCCCGCCGACCAACGAGCCAACTACCGGGCCAACAACATTGGTTTCGTGTTTCAACAGTTTCATTTGGTTCCGTACCTGAATGTCATTGAGAACGTGCTCGCTGCTTCGATCGCGGCTCCTCACGCGCAAGCGGAAAAACGCGCCCGCGAACTGATCGCGCACGTCGGGTTGGAGAGCCGAATTCACCATGTCCCGGCCCAGCTCAGCACGGGCGAGCGTCAACGCACCGCATTCGCCCGCGCGTTACTCAATCAGCCGAAGCTCTTACTGGCGGACGAACCGACGGGCAACCTCGATCATGACAATGCGCAAGCTGTTTTGGGATATCTCAAGGAATTCAGCCGCGAAGGCGCGGTCCTCATGGTGACCCACGATGCCCGAGCCGTCGACTACGCCGACACCGTCGCGCAGATTCGCGAGGGCCAACTTCTCCAGGAAGGAGTCTCCGCTGACACACTCACCTCGTCATCCTGAGATGCAGACGCCTATAATCCCTCCACAATGCGGAACGTTTCGGCCAACGGCAGGATGGATCTAGTATCGTTCCTCACATGAGCCTTCCGCGCCGCCTTTGCTCAAATGAAAATAGCCGAATCGCTCTGAATGAGCATCGTTAGGAAAATACGAACCGTGCAGTGCAGACTCGCCGAACGGAAACCGCGTTTCAGGGAGTCGAACTCTTCTCACCAAACTATGCGACCCGAGCAGCACCGTCTGTGTGCTTTGAGTCGCAGTTGCGACGGAATCTCGTCAATGCTTGATCGAATTCGCTACGGATGGCTTTCCATTGTGTTCATGGCAGCTGTGTCGTGCGGCCCGGCTCCTGCCGGCGACTGGCCGATTTGGCGCGGCAACGCAGGTCACACGGCTTCGACGCCCGATGCGTTGCCAGTCGAAATGCACCTGCAGTGGGTCCGAGAGCTCGCGCCGCTGCGTCCGGCTTGGCCGGAATCACAAACGAAATTGCGATTCGACGACGTCCATGAGCCGATTGTATTGGGAAATCGCTTGTTCGTGGCCTCGAACGCTAACGATCGAGTAACCGCCTACAGCACGAAGACGGGCGAGGAACTGTGGCGGTTTTACACGCAGGGGCCGCTGCGCTTTGCCCCCGTCGTTGGGAACGACCGCGTCTACGTCGGCGGCGACGACGGCTACTTGTATTGTCTCTCCGCTGCCGACGGCTCACTAGCATGGAAGGTTCGCGGCGGCCCTTCCGACCGGCCGATCATCGGAAACGATCGACTGATTTCGACATGGCCAATCCGTGGTGGAGCCGTCTTGGCCGACGGGACTGTCTATTTCGCAGCAGGCATCTGGCCTTCGATGGGCATCTTCATTCACGCCGTCGATGCTGAGACTGGGGAGATAGTGTGGACGAACAACACGACCGGCTCACAGTTCGTCGTGCATCCGCACGGTGCTTCGTCGTATGGATCGGTGGTTCCTCAGGGGTATTTGGCGATCAGCGGCGACGCCCTGTTGGTTCCCGGTGGACGGTCTCTGCCGGCCGTTCTCGACCGAAAAACGGGGACAATGCGAAATTATGAATTTGGCGGCAAGTCGAGCGGCGGATACGACGTGATTGCCGGTGAAGACGCGTATCTCGTTCGCGGCGAATTGCTTCGGTTGAAGGACTCCGCATCGTACGCGCGCGTCGCCGGAACGGTCCTCGATGGAAAACTGCTCTACGCGTCCTCGAACCGTCCCGGATCGATCGACGTGACCTCGACCAGCGGAGAGATCAAGGAAGTCAAATACAAAGATCGCAAAGATCGCGAGCGGACGCGAATCGACTTCATTGCGAGTCAGAAGTGGCAAATCGGCATCGAGCAGTCCGGTTCGGGCAAAGTCTTCCTCAAGGCAGGCGACGTTCTCTATACGGCCGACGAGGCACGGATCGCAGCATATGATTCCAAACCGGAGGACAAACCCAACGGGCCTCGCAAGGCCCTATGGAACGTCGAAATCGACGCGTCGGTCGCCACGATGATCGCTGCGGATGAACGCTTATTTGTCGTCACCGACACAGGTTCGCTGTTCTGCTTCGGAGAGGGCAAACGAGAGCCGACCAGGCATCGAGAAGTCGATCGACCGCTCACAGCGACCAGCGACGAGTGGAGCCGGCGAGCGAGCGAACTTTTGACAATCGACGGAACGAACGAAGGTTACGCGATTTCCTGGGGCATCGGATCGGGACGTTTGATCGAAGAAATGCTGGCACGGACCAAGTTGCATCTGGTCGTGGTTGACCCGGATTCAGCGCGCGTCGAAAAGCAGCGCCGGCGTCTCGATGCTGCCGGTCTATACGGTAAGCGGGTGGCGATCCACGTCGGCGACATGACCACGTTCACGCCGCCTCCCTACTTGGCGAACGTGGTCTTTTGCGAAGACCCGGCATCGGTGGGCTTCGATCATTCGGCGCCGCTGTTGAAGAAACTGTACGATTCGCTTCGTCCCTATGGCGGCACGTGTTGCCTCAACATCTCTGCCAGTGAGCAAAAGGCGTTCGAACGGTCGGCTGTCGGGGCATCGCTTCGGAAAGCTGAAGTTGGCCGCGTGGGCGACTTCGCGACCCTGACACGAGCCGGTTCGCTACCGGAGTCTGGGAATTGGACGCATCAATATGGTGATTCGGTCAACAGTCTCATCTCACAAGACCGGTTGGTCAAGGTTCCACTGGGAGTCCTGTGGTTCGGTGGCCCGTCGAATGACAAGGTCTTGCCTCGTCATGGTCATGGACCGTCGCCGCAGGTCGCCGGTGGCCGATTGTTCATCGAAGGCCCCGACATGCTCCGTAGCGTCGACGTGTATACCGGTCGCGTACTGTGGGAGAAAGAACTCGCCGGGTTGGGCAAATACTACGACGTCACCAGCCACTTTCCCGGTGCAAATGAAATCGGCAGCAATTACGTATCGCTGCCGGACGTGGTTTACGTCGTCTACGGCAGTCGGCTTCTGGAACTCGATTCGGCGACCGGCGACGTGAAACGGGAGTTTCGCTTGGAAGCCGGCTCGGACGGCAAACCGCCGCAGTGGGGCTTCGCCTGTGCCAACGATGACGTGCTCGTCGCAACGTCGAGCCCCGTCAAGGTCGAACAGTCGAAGCCAAAACCCGAAACAGTCAACATTCCCAAGGGAATGCGGGCTATCATCAAACCCAACGCCGAGTGGAGATATCTTGCAGGCTCCGACCCGGAAGGGGCGTGGTCGTCCGTGGAATTCGACGCCAAAGATTGGAAAGAAGGGGCAGCCGGGTTCGGATTCGGCGACAGCGATGACAAGACGGTGCTTAGAGCCATGCGCGGCAAATACCAGCGCGTCTACATTCGCAACAGTTTTGAGCGGGGCGAACTCGAGGACGCAACGGCGCTCTCATTGGTCATCAACTTCGACGATGCGTTCATCGCCTACCTCAACGGAAACGAATTCGCCCGCGCCAACGTCGGCAACAGCAGCGGGGCCGACGCATCGCGTATTTCAAAACACGAAGCGTCCGGACACGAAGTGTTCGAGATTAAGGATTTCCAGAAGCAACTTCGTCCAGGTAATAACGTCATTGCCATCGAAGGGCACAATCAAAACCGCGTTGACGGCGACTTCAGCCTCGATCCCTATATCATCGCCGGTAAGCCTGATACGACGCTCGCCGTTTCTTCCGAAGACAGCCAGGAACGGGCGGAGATTGGAGATTCCCTCTTGCCGGCGCAGTATGCCTCAGCCAGCCGGCGCCTCAAGGTGTTCGACCGTCAGACGGGGGAGGAACTGTGGAGCCGGGACGCCGCTTTCAACTTCCGCCACAATGGCATTATTTTGACCGATGACATCGTCTATTGCATCGACGGAATGAGCCCCGCGAAGTTGGCGCTGCTTAAGCGGCGCGGCATCGATGCCACCGGCAAGACGCAACTTCTGGCACTCGATGCGCACACGGGCGACGTGAAATGGAGTACGAACGAGGACGTGTTCGGCACGTTCTTGAGTTACTCCATCGAACACGACGTTCTGCTCCAAGGGGGCAGCGCCTCGCGCGACCGTGCCCGCGATGAATCCGCCAAGGGGCTCGTCGCGTACCGTGGCTCGACGGGCGAAATCCTGTGGAAGAAATTGAAGCTCGCGTATTCCGGACCTTGCCTGTTGTGGCGTGACAAGATCATTACCAACGGTGCGGGTGGCTATCAGATGGACCTGTTCACGGGTGAGAAAACGGGTTGGTCCTACAGCCGAATGTACGGCTGCAACACGGCGATCGGCAGTGAGAACCTGTTGACGTTCCGTTCGGGTGCCGCCGGGTTCTGCGACCTCGCAGGCGACAGCGGAACGGGCAACATCGGCGGATTTCGCTCGAGTTGTACTTCGAATCTGATTGCCGCCGACGGCGTGCTCAGCGCCCCCGATTACACCCGCACGTGCAGTTGTGCCTACCAGAACCAGACGTCCTTGGCTCTGATTCACATGCCCGACGTCGAGCTTTGGACGTTTAACCGCACGGTCAATTCCGATGAGGAAAAACCGGACCGGATCGGCATTAATTTCGGAGCACCGGGTGACCGGCGATCGGACGAAGGCACCCTCTGGTACGAATACCCGACGATCGGAGGGCCATCCCCATCGCTGGGTCTGAGCGTTAAGGCCGATGAGCCCGAATGGTTCACGCGGCACTCGTCGGAACTCACCACGAGTGAGCACAACTGGGTGGCTGCTTCGGGCGGAAAGGGTATCACGTCGATCGAGTTGCCGCTGGCCGACAATCTCCGCAAAGCGAATTCGTACACGGTTCGTCTGTACTTTGCCGAACCCAATGCACTCGAGCCGGGCGAGAGAGTTTTCTCCGTCGCCATTCAAGGAAATTCGGTGCTGAGTGATTTCGACATAGTTCGTGCCGCTACGCCGCCGGGCGCGTGTGTGGTACAAGAGTTTACCGGCATCGACGTTTCGTCCGGCTTGCGTATCGATCTAGAGAGCGCGGACGCTTCGGGAAGCCACAAGCCGTTATTGTGTGGGATCGAAGTGATCAGCGAAAACTAGTGGCATCAACCTTTTTTCTGTAGGATTGGAGAAAAGGTGTATCGGGCGTCGGTGCGTTTTCCGCCTGTGCGTTTATGTCAGTGGAACCTGACAACTTCAGAGCAGTGACACAACTTCAGAGCAGTGACACAACGAGAGCGTCAAGTACGGTCCGCGTCCGACCGGATTGCATTACGAGACACGACATCATTGAAGCAGCGGACATGAGACAGAAACGAAAACGGGGCGGTGCGGTCAACACGCTGTATGTCTTGGTCGGCGGGGCGGTGCTCGTTCTCGCCGCGCTGGGGACGCTATTGTTCGACATGTCGAACCCGGCGACGATCTCGTCGGATTCTCGTGTGACTCTTTACTGTGCCGCCGGGCTCCGCACTCCGGTCGAGAAGATCGCCGCCGACTATGAACGGGAGTATGGTGTCTCGGTCCAAATTCAGTTTGGCGGCTCAAACACGTTGCTCAGCCAGATTGACGTGGCGCGGGTAGGTGATCTGTATCTAGCGGCCGACGAAGTCTATATCGAGCGCGGCCGGGAGAAAGGACTTGTCGCCGAGGTATTTCCCGTCGCGGTACAGCATCCGGTGATTGCCGTCGCTCCAGGGAATCCGAAAAATATCCGTGGTATCGACGACCTGCTCAGAGACGATGTCAAGACGGCGATAGGGAATCCCGATCAAGCCGCAGTCGGCAAGATAGCCCGAATGTTATTGGAAAAATCTGGCCACTGGAAGCAGTTGGAAGAACACGTAACCGATACGGGCGTGTTCAAGCCGACGGTTCCTGAGATCGCCAACGACGTCAAAATACGGAGCATCGACGCGGGAATCGTCTGGGACACGACGGTAGCCGCCTACTCGGGTATCGAAGCCGTGCGGGCACCGGAACTCGACGCCGGGACCGCCCACGTGACGCTTGGCGTGCTAAACAGTTCGACACGGCCCACTGCGGCGCTGAGGTTTGCGCGTTATCTCGCAGCAAGCGACAGGGGGCTCGTTCGGTTCAAGGAGGCCGGGTTTACGCCCGTCGACGGTGACAAATGGGCCGAGGTTCCCAAGTTGACGTTCTTCTGCGGCGCGGTCAACCGTCGCGCGGTCGAATCGGTGGTCCAGGAATTCCAGGAGCGCGAAGGCGTGTCGGTCACCACGTCTTACGACGGCTGTGGGATTCTCGTCGGGCAGATGCGTATTCTCCGCGATCAACAACAGGCAAGCGGGTTTCCCGACACGTACATGGCCTGCGACGTTTATTATTTGAAGGCGGTCGAGGACTGGTTCCAGGACGCGGTCAACGTGTCCGATACCGAAGTCGTGATCGCCGTTCCCAAGGGGAACCCGAAAAACATTCGGAGCTTAAAGGATCTCACCAAACCCGGTATGCGGGTGCTCGTGGGGCAATCGGAACAATGCACGATCGGCGTGCTCACACGCCAGTTGCTGGAATCGGAAGGACTCTACGACGCGGTCATGGAAAACGTCGTCGCCCAGATGCCGACTTCCGCGACGCTTGTCCCGAACGTCACAACCGGCAATGCCGATGCAGCACTCGCCTATGCAACCGACACACTCGCCGAAAGAGACAAGTTGGACGTCATTCGCGTCGATTCCTCGGCCGCCCAGGCGGTTCAGCCGTTTAGCATCGCGCGAAGCAGCGAAAACAAACAGTTGTCCAAACGTCTGTTCAAGGCCATTGCAGACTCTCGGGAGCGATTCGAGTCGGCGGGATTCCATTGGCGACTTGATCAGCCTGACGCAGAACCGGCGGATGACCACGATTCCAGAGAATAACTATGGCGACCGCCGAGACTTCGACGTCGAAACGACCACCACCGCACCGCGTTGGTTCGGACTTGCCGTTCCTGGCGATGCTGGGCGTGATTAGCGGCGTTTATCTGCTGCTGTTGGTTGGTATGTTGCTGGCCGACGTCGCCTACATGGCCGACTCCAACACGGCCGCTGAAGAAGCGCTACCAACGATGATTGAATGGGCTCGGCCCGTGTTGAAGCCGTTTCTGCCGATTGTTGCGGCACTCAGGCAGCCGGCCATTCAGTATTCCGTCAAGCTAACGCTCATCTCTTGCCTGATTACGGCGATTCTCTCGCTTTTTGTGGCTGTTCCTATTGGATACTTGCTGTCGCGATACCGCTTCCCCGGCCGGAACATGATCGATGCGATACTCGACATCCCGATCGTCCTGCCACCGCTTGTCGTCGGCTTGAGCTTACTAATGTTGTTCCAATTTCAACCTTTTTCTTCGGTTCGTGGAGAATTCGTTTATCAGGTTCCCGGTGTCATCCTTGCTCAATTCATGGTCGCGGCCGCGTTTGCCATTCGTATCATGCGAGCCACGTTCGACCAGATCGACCCCAGACTGGAGAACGTCGCATTGACGTTGGGGTGCACTCGCGCACAGGCGTTTGGCATGGTCGTATTGCCGCAGGCACGTAACGGCATGCTCACCGCCGGAACGTTGGCCTGGGCGCGGGCGTTGGGCGAATTCGGACCGCTGTTGATTTTCGCCGGCACGACACGACACAAAACCGAGGTTCTCTCGGTCAGCGTGTACCTCGAGCTCAGCATCGGCAATGTCGAAGGCGCTGTGGCCGTGTCGTTGATCATGGTCTTCAGCGCGGTTATTGTGCTGATCATCGCCAGAGTATGGGGCTCGCGAACCTTGTCGCTATGAACGCCAACTGCGAATTCGGCGACGTTGGTCTTTGACCGGTGAGAAACAAGGCGATGCATGGCTCCCTCAGACGGCTTTCGGATGACCTTTAGCGGAATGCCCGGCGAATGCAAATCACCGTTGAATACGCGGCACAACTCAAACGAGCGGCCGGAGTCGCATCGGAGTCGGTCGACCTGGATGAACCAAGCACGTTTTCTCAGTTGCTCGAACGCGTCGCTGACAAGCATGGCGATCCGCTTCGCGGCTTGCTGTTCGACGAGAACGACCGCGTTCACCCATCGTTGCTGCTATTCCTAGGTGATGAACAGATTCGCGGCGACGCGTCGATCGAATTGTCCGACGGAGACGTCGTCTCCCTGCTGACACCAATTTCTGGTGGCTGATTAATAATCGGTCCTTGAACGACCGATCGACGACAAGTAGGCGTACTCGATTTGGGTAGCGGGGTCGATACGAGGTGTGGCCCCAAAGATCACGAACAGGGGCCGTCGTACCGTGAACAACGTGATCCGAATTCCTTCTCCCTCTGAGAGAATGTTAGGATGAGGGCGAATGAGGAACCGACGCCCCTCACCCCAACCCTCTCCCTGTGGGAGAGGGAGCGGCGTAGCATAGGACAGACCCCATCACTCCAGATTCGAATCCACCGGCCCTTTAGTGATCTATGAAACACAATAGCGTTTCAAAACGCCGTGCGATTGTTCACCTGCCCCTGATCGACGACTGACTATGAGCGCCCGTAAAACGCTGACCGACGAAGAACGCGCCGTTTACGAATGGCAGATGTGGGTTCCCGAATTCGGGGAGCCGGGGCAGGAACTGCTCAAAGGGGCATCGGTGCTCGTTTCACGCTGCGGGGGCCTGGGAAGCGTTGTAGCGTACGAATTGGCCGCCGCGGGCATCGGCAAGTTAGTGCTCGCGCACGCCGGAAACGTCAAGCCGAGCGACCTTAACCGACAGTTATTGATGACACACGATTGGCTGGGCAAGCCGCGCGTCGAGAGCGCGTCCCGCCGCCTGCGCGAGTTGAACCCTCGGCTGGAAATTGTCGAGGTTGCCGAGAACGTGAACGAGCAGAACGCTGAGTCGCTCGTCGCCCAGGTCGATCTGATTGTCGATTGTGCGCCACTCTTTCCCGAGCGGTTTCAGATGAATGCGCAAGCCGTCGGGCAGAATAAGCCCTTGGTCGATTGTGCCATGTACGACTTGGAAGCCCAATTGACGACGATCGTTCCCGGAAAGACGCCCTGCCTAGCCTGTCTGTATCCCGAAGACCCGCCTGCGTGGCGGCGCGAATTCCCCGTGTTCGGGGCAGTCTCCGGGACCATCGGCTGCATCGCTGCGATGGAGGCGATCAAGGTGATCGCGGGTTTCGGTGAGCCCCTGTTGGGAGAACTGCTCACCTGCGACCTGCGCGCCATGACGTTCCGCAAGCGATCAATCGAGCGGCGGGCCGAATGCGCCGTCTGCGGACGGCTTTAGCGCCTTCGTTAACGCCTTGACGCTGCTCAATGCGAACGCGACGTGATCGCTTCAGAGCGTTCGGTCGACTCATCTCGCGGTTTCGATTTCGTAGGTTCGCGCGCACAGTACGTCACCTGTTCGACCGGCTTGCGGAACCGCGCGATCAGCCAACATAGTGCGCCCGAAAACGCGACCTGCACGATGGGTAGATCGACGAACGGATACTCGGTGTCTGCGATCAGCACAAATAAGGCCCGCTGAACGACGTACTGCTGCAACCGTGGCGTTGCACGGGTCAGCCAATCGTAAGTCGACCAACCGAAGATGCACACGATCCCCAGCACCCCGAAGACCGCCACAGCGGCTCCGATCGCTTTCAAATAGCGCGGGTCTTCTCGAAGCGAATAGTAGACGACCGGTGGCAGCATGAGTAGCGCCCAGAAACCATGCCAGGAGGCGAGCGCTTCGGTTGTCGCGCCACACCCCCACGGTCCGCAAAGGCTATGCTGACTTGCAAACAGACCCTGCCTGTTCTGCAGGTCGAGAACACCGTACAACAGCGCGCCCCAAGCCGCCAAGCCGGCAACCGATAGCACCGTTCGTATGATGCTCATTCGATATCGCATGATCGCCCCCGCCGTTGTGTGCTTCATGACACCATTTTGCACTCCGGCACTCGAGAACGGCATTCTAACCAACGGCAGGCGGTGGTTTGCGTGCGTCGGTGCACAATTGTCTGAGTTCGTGTGAGAAGCTGACAGAGCGTGTCCAACGCTGCATGCTCAACATCTTGAGGGCAAAAGCGTTTTTCGATCCACTGGCGTCATTCGGCATCGGATTGTCGGTTGGCAACCATGGCATCGCGCTGGATCCGCGGCATTCGGTTTGTTTGGCGGACCCAGTCGTTTCGTTCGCATCAGCCGCCGGGTTTGGATATGCTCAATTCATTGCCCTACAGCAGCTCACGAAAAACCGTGCCCGGTTCTGCCTCGTGGGAAGCAAGTGTCGCTCGCCGAGCAGTGCGCAGGCGAATTACGACACGCGGTAGTTAAACACACGCTTTCCGAAAACGTAAAAGGGAATCTGGATGCGGTGGGCTCGTTTGTTACTACCGCTCTCGCCGAACCTGACGCCCGTCAAATTCGTCTCAGTTGCTAATCCGAAACGCGCTCTTCGCGGGCACGAAATAGAGCATTCTGCTCTGGGGTATGTTTGACGAATCTGATGCGATTCAGATGGTCGCGTTTTGACTTCATTCACGTCAGAGGCCGCTACAGCCGAACGAGACATCGTCTCGTCACGAAAACCGCCGGAGCAGTATTGATGAGAACCTTGAGAGTTTGCTTTATTGCGTATTCGGGTCTGTGCTTTGGCGGTACCGGATTGTTAGCTGCCGCGGAATGGAACGTCGGCCTTGCGAAGACCGTCATCACGCCCAGCGAGCCGACCTGGCTCTCCGGATACGGCAGCCGCTCGAAGCCCGCTGAGGGCAAGGTACACGACCTGTACGCGAAAGCAGTCGCTTTCGAGTCGAGCGACGGCACCAGGCTCGTGCTGGTGACGTGCGATCTTGGCTCGGTCTATCAAGGTCTGACCGACGAGGTGGCTCGCGAGACGAAAAAACGATGGGGGCTGGCGAAGTCGAACCTGGTCATTAACGTTTCCCACACGCACTGCGCGCCGGAAGTCGCCATCGAGCGGATTGTGTTTCACAATCTGACCGATGCGGAAGAAGCCAAGCTGCAAAAGTACATCGACACCGAACTCACGCCAAAACTGATTGAGCTCGTCGGTGCTGCACTGGACGACCTGAGTCCGGCGATATTGACCGCCGGTTCCTCGGCGGCAGAATTCGCCAGCAATCGACGGACGCCGACCGAAACCGGATTCACGAATTCACCGAACCCCGATGGAGTCACCGATCACGACGTGCCGGTCATGCAGGTTAAAAGCCCAGACGGTACGCTGCGGGGGGTGCTGTTCGGGTATGCGTGCCACAACACGACGCTTTCGTTTTACAAGTATTGTGGCGACTACGCCGGCTTCGCGCAATATGCCATCGAACAGGCCCACCCGGGTGCCATCGCGCTGTTTGTGATGGGCTGCGGTGGCGATCAGAACCCGTATCCGCGCCATGGCCCACAGGGGCTCGATCATTGCGAGTCGCACGGACGTGCGCTGGCCGCCGCCGTCGAGCGAGCCATCGAAGGTGACCAGACCGAAGTGCATGGCCCGCTCAGAGTTGCCTATGAAGACGTCACGCTCGATTTGGAACCGCTGCCGCCGATCTCGCAACTCGAACAACAGGCAGCCGGTTCGCGCGACGGTTATCCGACGCGAAAAGCACGTTATCTGCTCGATCAGCTCAAACAGCACGGCGAGATTCCGCTGACACAGAACTGCCCGTTGCAAGCGGCTCGGTTCGGCGACGAATTGCTATTCGTATTCATCAGCGGCGAGACCGTTGTCGACTACTCCCGCAAGTCGAAGGTGATGTTCGTCGGTCCGATGGTTTGGGTCGCCGGCTATTGCAACGACGTCTTCGCCTACCTGCCCTCGTATCGCGTCTTGCAGGAGGGCGGCTACGAAGGCCGCACCGGCATCGTACACCAACTTGTCGCCACGCCGTTTGATACGACAGTTGAGGACCGCGTGATAGGGGGCATTCGGCGCGTTGTCGAAAATGTCTCCCTGAAAGCTGAGGCGACGCCAATCAAATAACTGTGCGAAACGATCGTGCATCCCGTCACGTAGTTTTCGTCAGACATCTCTCCAAAGGGAGTCGTACCCGCTCATGACAGAAGCCAACACGTCCGAACCGACCGTACAGGAGTTGTTCGACCTGACAGGCAAGGTGGCCTTTATTTCCGGGGCATCCGGTTTTCTGGGGTCGTCGTTTTCACGGGCGCTGGCTGAAGCGGGTGCGTCGGTGATCGTCTCGAGCCGCGATGCCGAACGCGCGAAACGTGTCGCGGCCGAACTGCCTTCACCGGGAGGAGCCGCCCATCACGGTGTCGAGATGGACCATATGGACAACGTGTCGCTTCACCGTGGATTCGAAGCGGCCGTCGAAGCCGCCGGCCCCATCGACGTGCTCATCAACAACGGGCACGACCCATTGGGCGAAGACCTGACTACCGTCACACAGGAACAGTTCGGTCGGCAATTGGGAAACGCGGCCGGCTACTTTGAATTGGCTAGGCTCGTACGCGATCGAGCCGTCGAACGCGAAGCACCGGCCAGTATCATCATCGTTGGGTCGATGTACGGAGTTGTTGGCTCGTACCCCGATGCGTATGAAGGCGTGCATCCGGCGAGCCCCGTAGCATATCACGCGCTAAAAGGAGGCGTGATTCACATGACGCGGCATCTCGCCGTCTATTGGGCCAAAGATCGCGTCCGCGTGAACTGCCTCAGCCCCGGCCCGTTCCCATCAGAGAAGCCTCCGCGCGAGATGATCAGCCGGCTGTGCGAAAAAAGCCCGATGGGTCGAATGGGCTCACCACACGAGCTCAAAGGGGCGCTCGTGTTCTTCGCCAGCGACGCTTCGAGCTACGTCACCGGCCAAAACCTGCTCGTTGACGGCGGCTGGACGGCTTGGTGATCGGCATGCGGAATTGGAAACCCGTCCGGCTTCACTGCTCAGCGCCGCGTCGTTATTGAGCCTGCAAACCCATCGCATCGTGCTGCGACTTGAGCGCCGCTTCGTAACGCGCGTAGGCCTGCTCGTCGCGGCGACAACTCTCGCCTCGTAAGACCATCGCAAAGGCCCGGCGATTGCGTGTCGCCGCGCGGTTCGCTTCCGCCCGGTGAATCGTATTACCGTGGTGCGCGACGACGTCGCCGGGAGCAAGATGGAGGGGAACCTCTTTGGCTTCTTCTAGAGCGCCGTAATCGGTAATGCCCTGTGAAAAGCCGAGCACGGCGGTGGCATCGTGCGAGCGGACTCCCTCAAGATGCGAACCGGGCACGTAACGCAGGCAGCCGTTTTCGTCGTCGACGTGGTCGAGCGCCATCCAAATCGTCACCACGTTGGGCGGCTTTAAGTTGAAATAATAGTTGTCTTGGTGGGGCGGCGTGGCGTGGTCGGTTCCCGGAGGCTTGTTGAACCATTCCGGCTGTTTCGCTTCGACGGCCTCGCCGACCAGTGCCTCGGCCAGCGCGTTCCACACTGGCTGGGAAGAGTAGTTCATGAAAAACGAATCGACTCCCATGTGCTGCATCTGCTTAAGCGTCTCAGGATGTGCCGGATCTTGATAAAACGCATGTTCATCAGAGAGCGTCGGAACGACTTCGGCGACGTAACGATCGAGGTTGTCCGTCAGTTCCTTGAGTTGGTCCGCCGGCAACAGTTGCCGCACGACGACAAACCCGTCGCGATCGTATGCCTGCTTTTCTTGTTCGAACGCCATGCGAATCTCTCCCTGTTCGAAAGATGTCTCACCGCTCTCCATACGAGGTCCTAAGGCACATACGCCGATTATCCCCTAGGTGGATCGGCGTAATCAAGGGGATCGTTCAGTCCCGCTTCGGAAAACCCCATAAGCCTAAGCTGGCACGAATCGCAGCGGCCGCACGGTCGGCCTGTCTCATCGGGATCGTAACAACTGTGCGTCAGCGCGTAATCGACACTCAGCTCGATACCCGCACGAATAATCTCGGCTTTGGTCATCGCGATCAGCGGAGTATGGATCGCCCAGTTCCCAGTTCCCTCGACCCCCGACTTGGTTGCCAGGTTGGCGAGCTTTGCGTAGGCATCGATGAACTCTTCACGGCAATCGGGATACCCGCTGTAATCGACCGCGTTGACGCCAATGAAAACGTCGAACGCTCCCAGTGTCTCGGCCCAGCCTAGTGCGATCGAAAGAAAAATCGTATTTCGCGCCGGCACGTAGGTAACGGGAATTCCCGCGTCCATTTCGTCACCGGTGCGATCTTTGGGAACGTCCACGTCGGCTGTCAGGGCCGATCCGCCGAACGCTCGCAGATCAAGTTCAAAGACAACATGCCGGGCAACGCCGGCAGCCTCGCACACGCGCCTGGCCGCATCCAATTCAAACCGATGCCGCTGACCGTAGTCGAACGAAATGGCGAACAACTCGTAGCCTTGATTCCGCGCGATCGCCAAAACGGTCGACGAGTCGAGCCCGCCGCTGGTCAACACGACTGCCCGTTTCTCCGTACGGCTCATCGACTCAAACTCCCGTGGCAGGGTGCCATCAAGACATCTCCTTTCCCCAGGCGATCGCTAGTTGCACCAGAATGTCAGCCGCCTTTTGCATTTCTTCAAGGCTCGTCCATTCCAGCGGCGAATGGGGGTTGTGCTGGCCGGTCGAAAGGTTCGGCGTCGGTAAGCCTCGCTCGGTGAGCTGAGAGCCGTCGGTTCCGCCGCGAATGATCGAGGGTGTCGACTCGATGCCCGCGGCACGGACGGCCGCGAACGCCTTTTCCAGCGCGCGAGGCTCTTTTTCCAACCCGTCTCGCATGTTTCGATACTGTTTGACGATCTCGATCTCGATCGATGCTCGGGGATGAGCCGTTAATAGCCGATCGGCGATCTGTTCGAGCCGAGCTTTGTATTCATCCAGCTTCTCGGTTTCGAAGTCACGTAGAATGATACGTGCCGAGGCTTTGGCCACTCCGCCTTCGATGTGATACGGATGCAGAAACCCTTGCCGGCCGTCGGTCGTCTCCGGACTGAGCGTCTCGGTGGGAAGCTGTGCGATGAATGCACTCAAAATGCGAACGGCGTTGACGAGCGCGTCCTTGCCGACGGAAGGGTGAGTGTTGATGCCTGTGACCTTCACGATGGCGAGATCGGCCGAGAACGTTTCGCTATCGATTCGGCCGACGCCGTCGCTATCGAGCGTATAAGCACACGCGACTCCGAGGGAATCGATGTCGAGATGGTCGACACCCCGCCCGATCTCCTCATCGCAGGTAAAACAGATACGAATCGGCCCGTGTTCGGTCTCCGGGTGAGCGATCAAGTGAGCGGCCGCCGTCATGATGACCGCGATGCCCGATTTGTCGTCCGCACCCAGCAGCGTCGTGCCATCGGTCGTGATGACGGTTCCGCCGATGAGCGTTTCGAGTGCGGGGTTCTCTTCAACGCGAAGAATTCTGCTGGGATCGCCGGGGAGGACGATGTCGCGTCCGTCGTAATCGGAGTGGATGACCGGGTTGACTTCGGTGCCTGAGAACTCCGGCGAAGTGTCGACATGGGCCAACCAGGCGATCGCTGGGGCTTCGTGGGAGATCGTCGCGGGAAGCGTCGCCGTGACGACGCCCTGCTCGTTCATGCCGACGTCGCTTAGCCCGAGCTGTTCGCACTCCTGTTTGAGTAGCCGGCACAGATCGAGTTGCTTCGGCGTACTGGGCGCACTCGTGCTGTTTTCATCCGCCTGCGTGTCGATTCGAGCGTAGCGAACAAAGCGTTCCAGAAGTGTCGTCATGGTTTCTCGTCCGTTTTCAGCATGTGCTACCAAACTTCGACACGCAATACTTCACTTCATTCGTGCCCCGCCGTCATCCCCGCTTTGGCCAACGCATGCTACTCGCCGTAGACCGTCACCACCAGCGTACGATCGCGAGGCTTGACGTCACACTCCAGATGAAACACTTGTTGCCAGGTGCCCAGGACAAGCTCTCCGTCGCGAATGGGAACAGTCAAGGACGGGCCCAGTAGCGTGGCTTGAAGGTGCGAATGACCGTTGCCGTCGTGCCACGTCTGCTCGTGACCATAATCGGTGCTGGGAGGCAACAGCGCATCGAGCACCTCAGGGAGATCACGCTCAAGCCCCGGCTCGAACTCGATCGCACCGATCGATCCAGTGCTGCCCACATTGAACACGTTGACCATTCCGGAAGAAACGCCCGATCGACGGACAATCTGCTGCACTTGCTCCGTCACATCATGCATATGACGATGCCCGCGCGTGGTGATGTGGATTTCCTCTTGAATGACCATCGTGCTCTAACACTCCACGTAAAACGAACGGCTGGTGGCAAATTCGTCACCCTTCAACGTACGCAAGGACGTCAAGAGAACGAAGAATAGTTTACAGGACCTTCGGCGCCGATGAGACACTGAAGCCATCCTAGGACGCGGTTGTGGTGGATTCTGACGCGACAGATGAAGGGCGAACGCTGACCACCAGAGGGTTTTTGGGGGCCATTTCTAACGCTCGCGCCTATCGCCGAAGTCTCAAGGTTTGGTCGATAACGACTTTGGCGACTTCGCGCGCCGTGGCAGCAGCGCCGAAACTCCGTTGGACCAACGTATTCTGAATAACCCTTGACTTACATACTATGGTACACATAGTATGTAAGTCGCCAAACGACGACATGCGTCGAGCCGAAGGGAGCCGCCATGCGAATTGAACGTGAATTGATGCGGGGAGCGGGGCCGGTGGCTGTGTTGAAGCTGCTGGAAGATGGAGCGAAATACGGCTACGAACTTGTTGAAGCCTTGTCGCAACAGTCGGGCGGAGTGCTCGGCATGGGGCAGTCGACGCTTTATCCGATGCTGTACAACTTGCAGGCGCAGGGGCTGATCAAGCCGCGTTGGCGAGAGTCGAGTGGTGGGCGCAAACGAAAATACTACTCGCTGACTGCGAAAGGGAAGAAACGGCTCGCACATGACACGGCTCAGTGGCGCGCTGTGACGACTGCAATGCAGACCCTGGGAATTCTGCCGCAGGTCGCACCGGGGTTGGATGGAGGTGCGACATGAGCGATCCTGCCCCCGTCGGTCCCCGCTGGCGAAGAATCCTCGCGACACCGATCTCGCAACTGCTGCGCGGACGAATCACCGGCGCGCCCTGCCCGCTTGAGAAGCTGAAAACGTCGTCGCTGCCTGAAAACGTCGTGGAAGCGATCCGCGCGATCACGACTCAACTCAATGGCCGGCTCCGGTCAAGGGCAGCCCGGCAGCTTGTTAATTCGTGCAAAGAGCGCTTGCTGGAAGGATGCCCTAAATCTCAACTCGCCGTGCAACTTGGCGAGTCAGAGAGCATTGCGTCGTTAATTCGTACAACTCGAACCGCCACCTGGGTCCTGGATTCTGCGTTTCCAGCTTGCTTGTGGCCGACGGTGAATGCGTTCGTCGGGCGCCCTCGGTTTCGAAATGTCGCCGCTCGAAGACAGCTCAACCGCGTCCGTCGCGCTTTGCGATGGCAGTTGGAAGCCGGCCGCGCCCCTGAAGAACTCGCGTCGAAGCACGGTGACGCGATCGCGCTTGGTGGGCTGATATATGAAACTCGGTCGCCGGGGCCGCTGTTGGATTTCGACCTTCCGGAGAATCTCGTCTCGTTGGTTCTCGACGTCGTCCAGCGAACGCGTCTTTGGCCGATCGAGAAATCTGATACAGCACGGGAGCTCTGCGCACATTTCGCCGACGGACTGAAGAAAGGCAGCCCGCCCAACGAACTGATCGAATCGTTCGGCTCTCCGGCGACGTCCGCACGGCTCATTCGACGTGCATGTTTGAGAAACCGGCCGCTTGCGTGGCGTGCCTGGAGGCGAACCTGGCAGTCGATCGCCGTCTCAATGGCGATCGTCTTGGTGCTCTGGTCAATTCTGGCCACACAATTCATCATCTCCGGAAAACCAACCATCACATTCGATCGGGTTCAGGAATTTGACGACGTGAGCCGTGCTGTTCCCGCAAACGAACGCGCGTGGCCGCTTTACCGTCAAGGGTTGTCGACACTGACGCGGGATGAGCGACTGGTGTGTCGGCAGGCCCCGGATGGATTCGCCAGCGGTCCGGAGGGTGAGCACTGGGCTGAAGCGAATACGTTTCTGGCGAAACATGCAGACGCGGTGGCGCTCTTTCTTGATGCGACGAGCCGCCCGAAAATGGGATTCATCAATCGTGATCCTGACAATGGCGCGTGGCTACGTAATTGCGTCTATGATGAGTCGTACGAATTGAATCCTCCCGATCTCACGCTCTTCGAGACCCGATCGCCTCAGGTACACGATCTGCTCCTTGTGTCGAGGATGTTCGTCGGAGAAACTCACGTGGCAGTTGAACTGAGAGACGGGAATCGCTGTCTGCAACTCCTGAAGGCACGACTCAAGCTAGCGACACACAACAGACAGGCTTGGCCCAGTTTCCTCTGTGAGAGTCGCGCCAACTGGATCATCGGTCGCACAGCTCGACACGTCGTGCAGCTCGTCACTGAAAGGCCGGAGCTTTTCGAAAACGAACAGCTCGTGACGCTCTTCCGGGAACTTGCTTCGGTAGACATAAGTGAGCCCGAACGGCTCGTGCCACCGCCACGGAAACTGACGACAGCAGACGTCGGTGTCCCAGATCACGGACTCGGAGAAGCGGCCATTGCGGATTTCCTGCAGAAAGCCTACACCGACGACGGAAACGGAAACGGACGATTTACGTTCCGTGGCTTTCAGATTCTGCAACGCATAGCCATCATGTATCAGAAGAAGTCGTGGCTAACGTATTTCGTGCCTCCCGGCAATAAGGATCCGCAGACCGATGCCGCGGAAGCTACAACGTTTCAGGCATTGGCCGCTCCGCTGGCACTGATGGTTGCCGACAGAGAGAGCATGCGAGAAGAGTTGCTCCGTCTTAGGCAGCTCTTGTGGACGGAACGAAAAAGCACTAGCACTGCCGTACGATTCACTGAACCTGAGTACGACGCCGAGTATCAGCGACTTTCTGATTCCGCCCATCTGCGGCTCAAGTATCTGCCGGCATTGATCATCATGCCAAACGAGCGTTCACAGACCTGGTCGTGGAGAACAGCCGAGAATCGCGTCGAACGCGACACTGCCCTGGTCGTAATCGCCGCAGAACGGCACCGACGTCGGCACGGGCAGTTTCCCGAAACGGCCGATGAGCTGGTGCCGGCGTTCCTGTCCGAAGTGCCGACCGATCCCTACACCGGAAAGCCACTTGATTACTCGGTCAAAGAAGGCCGCCCCAATGTTGACTCAGTCGGTCTTGTTAAGGAAGACGGATGAGCGCTATCGATTCGTGGCGAAGTCGACGAAATACCGTCCCAATCCCGGTTGCGGTGGAATTCAACCCTACAAATAAAGCGGACACGTTACGCGTCAGAGGGTTCTGGGACCGCTTCTTGAAGCATGCTGGCTTCGCCACGCAGCAGTCATGCCATCGACGCCACGCTACTCTTCCTCGGCCGGTGCATCAGGTAGCGGCTCTTTGATGCCCTGGATGAAGAACGGCTTGGACGACTTCGCGGCGAGTTGTTTGATCTTCTTCTCGGCTTCGCTGCGTTGGTCGTAAGGGAAGCGGGCTTCCTCTTTCATGCTGGCGTTGAAGACGCCCCAGACGAGACGTTGGCGTACCGGCGTCTTCTCCTTGGTCCGCCGGGTCGCCTTCTTCCGAGTGGCCTTCTTTTTCTTCGTCGGCTTCTTGTCGGAATCGTCGCCCTTGTCGGCGGCTTCTGCCTGCTTTCTCAGTTCCAGGCGACTGGGGGTCTTTCGGGCCATGCTACCTATTTCTCTCCTGTTTTGAGCACCGCGGCATGTTTGGAACGGTTGATCACGCCAACCGAAACAACGCCGGGAACTTCCAACTGCCCCGTTCAGGGCCTTTTATCAGCGTATCCGTTTCCGATTTCGATTCCCTTACGAAACGTGGTGGGAATCGTGCTTTCGGAAGGGTCTATCGACCTGAATTCGAACGTGCATCGCAGCGTAAGCTGACATTGACGGCCATAGCATAGCAACTGGCCAGTTGAGTGACTACCGTGGGAAAACGTGGGAATCAACGGCCGATCCCGCAGCATTTCCGCGCGGTTTTGGTCCCGTCTAGATCCCGTTCGGGATACCTGTGGCGGCTATCGGACGATTTATGGTGTCTGAATATCGTCTCTACGCCGCCAGAACCCGCTACACTTATGTCGAATGCGCCCTAGCTGCCCAATACAAGGAGTTTTGTCCGATGCCGAGACTCGAACACGCAGCGCCGGAGCAGATTGGGCTCGATCCAGCGCGACTGTCCGTCGCCTATTCACTGATGCGAAAATGGACGACCGGCCCGGACGCGCCGATCCCCTCTGGGGCGATTCTCGTCGGGCGGCGGGGAAGAACGGTCGCACCCCGCTTCTTCGGCCGGCAAGGCCCTGAGCCGGGGGCCGAGCCGATACGGCAAGATGGAATGTTCCTGCTCGCCTCGATTACCAAGCCGATGACGTATTTGGCGGCGATGTTGCTCGTCGAACGCGGGTTGTTAAACCTTTCTGATCCCGTCGCCCGCTACCTCCCCGATTTCGCCGCCCATCACAAAGAAAATGTCCTCGTTCAGCACTTGATGACACACACATCTGGCATGCCGGACATGCTGCCGAACAACCTCGAACTGCGGAAGCGGCACGCACCCCTCAAGGAGTTCATCAAAGGTGCGATTGCGGCGGTACCGCTGTTCCCTGCCGGCACGAACTACTCTTATCAAAGTATGGGTACGCTGGTCGTCGCGGAACTGATTCAGCGTCTCTCCGGCGCGTCGATTCGGGACTTCTTGAGACGGGAGATCTTTGAACCTCTGGGGATGGATTCAACGGCACTTGGGTCGCGCGGGCTGGCACGAGAACGGCTCGTTCGCGTGGAGATTCCCGAGTCTCAGCAAGGAAGCGATTTCTCCTGGAATAGCACGTATTGGCAAGAATTCGGCGCACCCTGGGGCGGACTGTTCAGCGCTCCTGAAGATTTCGCGCTGATCTGCCAACTGATGCTCAACAAGGGGCAACTTAACGGAACACGTCTTCTCTCGCCGGGAACCGTCGACGCAATGACAACCAATCGCCTCGACGACCAACCGGAACTGCCCGAATCGGTCCGCCGTGCCCAGCCCTGGGGATTGGGTTGGCGGCTTAACCATCGCGGTACGCCGGCCAGTTGGGGCGATCTGCTTGGTCCGCGCACGTTCGGACACACGGGAGCGACAGGCACGATGTGCTGGATCGACCCCGATCGGGACGGTTTTTGCTTGCTGTTCACAACAGCCATTCGCAGCAAAGCCCCGTGGCGGCTTGTCCATCTTTCCAATGCCGTGGCAGCCGCGTTCATCTAGACCATGTCTAGTCTTGTTGCTGCGGCTCGAGACGCAATTGAGGCTGAACGACGAGCCTTTGAGTCGCTTCAGTATCGTCAATCGCGATTGATCCCCCAAAAGGTCGTTTCCGCGCAAATCATTTAGTACCATTCTATTACGGCATTTCTCTGTATTCCGGCCAACCCAATCACCGACCGGTTTTTTCGAAATAATCAGAAAAGCTTGTCCAACCGGACTAATCCGACCGATGAATAGGTCAGTGTTTCGACTGATCGTTTCGCGCTGGGATCAATGATCTCTTTCGTACAAGAAAGACACCCAGCTGAGTAGCGGAGTTCGAACCTGAGTTGAGACGCTGTGACGACATCGGACGAGTTAACAATTTCGCCGGCGATTACCGCCGAATTCGGGGAATGATTCCCCTGCACACAGGCCCCCCCCTGGGGATGGAAGCATTAAGGAGAGTTCTTCATGCGCAGGTATCGTAAGTGGGTCTTGTCGCTGGGAATCATGGCTGTCACGCCTGGTATCGCCATGGCTGGACCGTTCTCGTTCCAACGGCTAAAAGCCAACAAAACCGCTCCGGCAGCGAGCAGTCGCTCCAATCAGCAGGTCGCCGAGCAAATTGCCGGTTCCCTGCGGGCCGCCAAGATCAACGGCTTCGAGATCGACATCGAATACAGAGATGGCGTTGCCCATCTGAAAGGCAAAGTGCAAGACGCCGCTCAGAAGAAAAAGGCATCCCGAGTTGTCTCGAAGGTCAAAGGCGTCAAAAAGGTTAACAACCAGTTGACCTTGATCGGCGCGCGGGCTCGCGGTGGCAATCCGTCGCGAATCCTCCAGGCTTCCCACAGCCAACCGGCGAACCAAAGCAACCAGAAGACGGCCGAGAAGATCGCCGGTGCTCTCAGCAAAGCCAAGCTGAGTGGGTTCGACATCGAAGTGCGATTCAAGCATGGCCAAGCCACGCTCGCCGGATCGGTTCAGTCGCCTCAACAACGAGCCAAGGCGACCAAGGTCGTCTCAAAGGTGCCCGGCGTTCAACGCGTGGACAACCGTCTGGCGGTCGAAGGCAACTCTGCTCCTCCGTCGAGCACGTATCCGAACTACTACGGTGCAGCCCCTCAAATGCCGCACCAAGGGCAAATCGCTCAGGCCGGCTATCAACAGCCGATGGGACCGGGACCGGCGGCAATGGCCGGCTACGGATCACCGGGACCCGGTGATGCCCAGATGATTTATAACAATCCAAATCTGCCGGAAACCGCCTGGCCGACGTACGCGTCTTATCCGAACTACGCTCAGGTGGCGTACCCGACGCAGTACAGTGCCAGCGCCTGGCCTTACATCGGACCGTTCTATCCCTATCCCCAGGTACCTCTCGGTTGGCGACAGGCGACGCTGGAATGGGACGATGGGTTCTGGAACCTGAATTTCCGTCCTCGGACGGATCGCTGGTGGTGGTTCCTGCATCCGAAGAACTGGTAACGCAAGCTGACAGCTCTCTCCCAAGACCGGACGATTCCGGTCTTCGGGGAGACCACGGCAACGGCGACATCTCCGGCGATCTGTCCGGTGCAATGACTTTACTCCGATCAAACTGTCATCGAATACTTCAACTTCATCATGTCGGTTGAGCAAAGGCGAAGGGAAATGGGAATGTTAAGGTTTTCAAGCGGGTCCCGGCGAGCGGCCATGCTCCTTCTGGCAGCAACGTTGATGGCGTCCAGTAGCGGTTGCAAGCTGTTCGGCGGATTGGCGATGACAAGCATCCATTTCGCGGAGTTCTGGAATACAACGCCGCTGATTCCGGTCAGCCCGTATTACAGTCAAGAGATCGAGGACACCTACTGGGAAGAGGAACGCTACGGCAAGGTTCCGATTCTCGATCCGGTCGAAGGCGAGAACGCTCCCATCGCATGCCTCGATCCGCCGTCTGACGACGAAATCGTTCGGGCCCTGCCGGACAAGACACAGGGAGGTCTCGCCTTCATCGCCGAAACGCATCGCAACAACGTACGCATCGCCGTCGAACCGATCGTCGATAGTCTCGGTGAATGCCGCTTCTATCCCCTGGCTGGACCAGCCCGGCTGCACAAGTGCCACTACAAGTGCACCGTGTATTACACAAAACGCCTATTTTCGATCTGGCCCGTGCCGTTTAGTACGAAAGATGAAGTCCAGGAAGTGGTCTACATCGACAAGGATCACCTGATCCGCTGTGCCGGTCCGCCGTCGAACTAAAGCGAGGCGGGAATCGGCTCGGCCGGTGTTCTCCGGACCACGCCGTCGTCTTGTTCTTCCAGCGTTATTTATGTACCGGCGATGCCTCGGGAACGTGATCCCGGGCAACCGCCGGTTTTTTTTTCGCCGTGCCTGGAATGAAATGACCATCTGCATCTCCAAAGCGGGTTCCGCTTGCCCGGGCATTGGGTGCCACGTAAAATCATCTCGCGGGCCGGGGATTGTCAGAAAGTGATCGTCTCACCGTTTCTCTGTGCCGCCTGATGATCGACGGAAACTGCACGTTGGAGCCACGTCAATGAAATTGCGATTCGTTGGTGGCGGAACATTGAAAGTTGTCCCACGACCCTCTGATGGGCAACGTATGCCCTTTGCTTCTAGGGTCAAATCCCACTACAACCGGATTTTGGACCGGTTTCTTGCGTATTTCGATCGACCGCGCGGCCGATCGATGCTCTGCATGCTGATTTTCCTCACGCTTGCCTTCGGTGCGGTCTCACCAGCGCAAGCCGGCGTTGACGATTACAACCTGGCGATTGGCTTGTACAAGAAGAGCCGCTGGGAACTCGCCCGCGACGCGTTTGCCAAGTTCCTCAAGGAAAACCCGGGCCATCGCAAGGTCCCGTCTGCTCAGTTGTACTACGGGATGACGCTGCGCAATCTTCGCAAGTACGACGAATCGCGCAAGATGCTGCGAACGTTCATTCAAAAATCGCCCAACAATCGGAACCTCCCTTACGCGATGTTCCGCGTCGGGGAATGCAGCTACTTCCTGGACGACTGGAAGCAGGCCCGCACCGAATTCAGCGCGTTCGTCGACAAGTATCCCAACCACGAACTGACCGAGTGGGCTCTTCCCAACCTGGCCGACGTGCAACATCGGCTCGGCGATCTACGAGCGGCGGTGGCCGCGTATCGTAAGTCGATCGCCAAGTTTCCCAGAGGCCGCCTGATTGAAGATTCGAAATATGGATTGGCCCGCGCGCTGGAAGTGCTCAAGGAATTCGACGAAGCCCTCGATCTGTACAAACAGCTCGCAGCCAACAAAACGAGCAACCTGGCTCCGCGGGCGCAGCTCAATCTGGCGACACGCTACTTTGAGTCGGGAAAATTCGAGCAGTCGGCTCAAAGCTATGACGACCTCGAAGAGAACTTCCCGAAGAGCCCGTTGGTTGCGTCAGCCCGCATCAACGCTGGGTACGCCTACTATCAACTTGGTGCGTTTCGCAAGGCGATCGCCGCGTTCGAGCGCGCTGCCCAGAGCAAAGAGCAAGCCGCCACAGCCAACTACTGGATGGCGCTGAGCCGGAAATCTCTCGGCGAATACGAGCCGGCGTCGAAAACCCTCAAGTCGATTCACGACGCGGAGCCCAAAGGACCGCTTGCGCAATACGCACTGTTTCATCACGCCGATTGCATCCTGAGGCTTTCCGAGCCCAAGCAGGCCCGCGCATTGTTTCTGCGAGTCGTTAAGAATTGGCCGAGCGGCGAATGGGCTGACGACAGCTTGTACTTTGCCGCTGAGGCCGCGCTGCTCGAGGGCGATGTTACCGCGGCCGAAAACCTCATCCAACAGTTCCAAAAGCAATTTCCGAAAAGTGATCTGAGATCGAAGCAACTGGTGCTCCACGGCCGCGTGCTCGAACAACGTGGCAGCGATGCCAGTCTTCGGGCGGCAATGGCAGCGTTCCAGGGCGTGCTCAATAGCGATCCGTCCGGTCGGTCGTCGCAGTTCGCGCGGTATTACCTGGCCCGGGTTCATGGCAAGCTGGGCGATCACAAATCCGCAGTGAAGGTCCTCACGCCGCTCGTCGAGCAGATCAAGAAGGAAAACAAGACGTCCGAACTCATCGCCGCCCTAGTGCTGTATGGTGAAAGTCAATTTCACGTAGGCGATCTCTCGGCTGCCGACGATTCGATGTCGCTGTATTTGGAGCGGCAGCCCGAAGGTGACTACGTGACTCGGGCTCTGTCAACCCGTGCTCTGGCGGCTGCCAAGCTCGGCAAGCAGGACGAAGCTCGCGCGCACATCGCCGCACTGAAGACGCGGTCACCCGACGACGCCGTGATCGGAAATACGTTACGAAAGATCGCTGAAGCCGCCTATGACGCTGAGAATTGGGGCTGGGCGTCGGAAAATTTCGCGGCTCTAGTCGAACGGGGCAGCGACGCGCCGAGTTATCTCACAGGTCTGTCGGGGCTCGCCTGGTGCGAATTTCAGCTTGGCCATTTCGATCAAGCGGCGCAGCGGTTTTCCGAGGTTGTGGAAGCGGCGCCAGCGGTTGAGCCACCCGCCCCCGAAGCCGCTTACATGCATGCCCGGTCACTTTACGAAGCGGGCAAGTTGGAGTCCGCCGCACAGGCATACGACGCAGCCTATGTGAAGTTGTCTGCCGACGAGTCCGTCGACTTGAATGACGACGAAGGCGCCGGGTTTTATGCCTACCGTGCCGGGTTGCAGGCGGCTCGAACCTTTCGACAGCTCGAAAAGGTAGACGAAGCCGACAATTCGTATCAGCGACTGGCGACGCGGTTCTCACACGCTAAGAAGATCGACAAACTGTTGGACGAATGGGCCCTGTTGCACTACGAAACAGGAAACTATGAGAAATCGGACGAGCTCTTCGCCCGTCTGATCAGACAAGCCCCCGACAGCGACCTAGCCGACAACGCGCGTCTGAGTCTGGGGGAAAGCCACTACATCTCCGGTCGGCTCGATGAGGCGGAAAAGGTATTTCGCGAATTGGAGTCGAGTTCGAAATCGGACGACGAAGTGCAGCAAGTCGCGCTAAAGCACCTCGTCTCGATCAACGTCGAACGACATCAATGGGAGGAAGTGGGCTCACTCGCCGAGCGTCTGCTCAAACGATTTCCCAAATGCCCATACCGGAGAGACGTCGAGTTTCACCAGGCTGAGGCGCTGCTCAATCTAAATGACGTCGATGCCGCGCAGAAAAAACTGCTCGAATTGAAATCGGCCAGCGACGAAAAACAGGTTCGTGAGTCGGACTGGTTTTCGCGAATTTGGATTCTACTGGCCGAGATATCGTATCGGCAGAAGAACTACGACGATGTCGCAAATTATATCAAAGAAATGCGGGCAAAGGCTCCAGAGTCTCCTTTGCTGTACCAAGGCGACGAGATCCTGGGGCGAAGTTATCGCAATCAAGCAGAATTCGACCAGGCTCGAGCCGCGTTTACTCGAGTCATCGACGACGAGACCGGCCGCCGCACCGAAACGGCCGCGAAATCGCAATTCATGCTGGCCGAAACGTACATGACGCAAAAAAAATACCGCAAGGCTCAGTTGGAATACCTCAAGGTTTACACGCTCTACGAGTTTCCCGATTGGCAAGCCCCCGCGCTGTACCAAGCCGCGCAGTGCGATGAAGTGCTCGAACAGTGGAAGGACGCGGTGCAGACATATGGCGACCTCATTAAGGAATTCCCAGACAGCGAATACGCCAAAAAGGCCAAAACCAAACTTCCGGTTGCCCGAAAGCAGGCTTCCGGTTAAAACACGCGCCAGGGTTTCGCCTTTGCGCAGACGAAGGAATAGGTGCGCAGATACGCAAACTGCGTGTGGTTGTTGCCCCGAGTCGTCGTCTTACGACATGCTGGCAGGCGGCGTTTGCCCTAAACTTGTCGCGTCACAAACGCCCACGTCCGGGTTTTTTGGATGACGCTTGAAATATCTGCCGAATACCTGCGGGCCGCTCAACACGGAGGAAGCCCACGCATGAGTTGGCTCCAGACACGGCTATGCCGTCTGCCCACGTGCGGTACTACTGCCGCGCGGATTTCGATTCGGCAGCGGAAATCTAAAGATCGACACACGCTGATGTGTTGTATCGTCGTGGCGGCCTGTTTCATCGCAGCCGCGCTTCCAGAGGCCGTTTTGGCCCAGTCGCCGGAGGAATCGCCCGCTGCGACAAGTTCGCCGGATGAAAAAAATCCGAACGATGAAGCGGACTCCGTCGGCTCACCCGAATCGGCGAGCAAGCGACTCGCGATCCCGAAAGACCCGTTGGACATCGTCTCGACGATGAGCCCGGTCTTCGTTGTGCCTTTCGTGATCGCGTCGTTCATGGCGCTTTGGTTTTCCGTGGAACGCCTCGTCATCCTGCGTCGCGGACGCGTCATCCCTCGGCCGTTTGTCGAACGGTTTCTCCAACATCTGCAACAAGGACAGCTCAACCCAGCTCAGGCTCTGAAGCTCTGCGCTGAAAACGGCAGCCCCGTCGCGGCCATCTTCGCACATGGCATTCGAAAATGGGGTAAACCCAGCGTCGAAGTCGAACAGGCCATCATCGACGGCGGCGAGCGGCAGGTCAGCTTGCTTCGCAAACACCTGCGCGTCATCAACGGCGTCGCAACGGTCGCCCCGTTGTTAGGCCTGCTTGGCACCGTGATCGGAATGATTCTGGCTTTCAACGACGTCGCCAGTTCTGACGCGATGGGCAAGCCGGAGGAATTGGCATCGGGCATCGCACTGGCGTTGCTGACAACAGCCGCCGGTCTGACGATCGCCATCCCGTCGCTGATTCTCTACATGTACCTGGCGGGCCGTGTCGATGCCCTCGTGATGGAGATGGACGAGCTCGGACAAAGCGTCGTGCACCTCATCTCAGCCGAAGCGTTGTCCGAACGACCGGCCACAGCAACACGCTCACGCACACGCCGGGCGCAGGCGTCGGAAACGTCCGGCAAGAAAGCGGTCTGATCGGCAATCGCTTGCCTGTTCTGGCAGACCGGGGCGTTCTCAACCGCCCTGCCGATCGGCTTTCATGACGCCGCGTCAGATGACGGTCCGAATAGCGGAAGACGCTTGGCACTTGATCATTGGTGCATACTTCGGCCGCGCGCGAGCACCGATATTGCGCCAAACCCGCTCGTGGCTCCCACACATGAGCGCGATTCGATTCGGGAATCGACTTGCTTGCAGCGTTCGTTCGCCACCGTTGCGAGTCGGCGCGCATTGAACGCACACGACATACCGACTAATCTATGCTGACAGTTCACGACGAGTCCGCCGTCTTTCCGCCACAGATAGGTCGAGCATGAACGTTGATCAGTTGGAGCGGTTTCTCAGGAGCTGCAGTTGCTTCGCGCTGTTGACCGACGACGAACTCGACCTAGTTCGTGACCGCGCGGAGATTCGCAATTACAAACTCGGACAGGTCGTTTTTCGCCAGGGCGATCCGGGCGACAAGATGTACGTCGTCTACTCCGGAAAAGTAAGAGTTCTGCGCGATGAGGACGGCGAAGAAACTCCTCTGAATACACTGTTCGCCGAAGAGCACTTTGGCGAATTGGCACTCGTCAGCCGCGAACCGCGTAACGCGACGATCCGTTCTGCGGCGGATAGCACACTCATCGGCATTCCTGCCGATGCCGTCAACGAACTGATGAGCCGCAATAGCGAACTCAAACAATACTTCAACCGTTACTCCGAGCGGATCGAGCTGTGGAACTTCATCAAGCTCGTCGGTCAACTTGGGCCTCAACTCAAGCCCCCCCAACTTAAGAAATTGGTGGACCGATTCGAATCGCAACAAATTGCCGACGGCGCCGAACTGCTCACAGAGGCGCAGGTTCCTGAACGGTTTTTCCTGATCCAGTCAGGCCGTGTCAAAGTGTTTGACGGCGACTCACTTCAAGCCACGCTCACATCCGGCGACACGTTCGGCGGCGGGTCACTCGTGGAACGTCCCCCTGCCCAAAGCACCTTTACCGTGCGCGCCGACGGCGCGGTGAACACGCTGTCGATCTCGGCCGACGATTTTTGTAGCCTGCTCGATGACGCGCCGGTTTTGCGTGCCTATTTCGAGGAGCAGGCCGCTCGCTCGCGGGCCGACGAGGCTCCCGGGCATTTCGCTGAAATCTCCGCAAAGATCCGCGAATCGTCCGATGGGGGCCCGCTCGATGCCGCCCTAGCGGCGCCCCAACCCTCGGCCGAAGAACAACACGAGATTGCTGAATCCGCTTCGGCGGAAGTGCCCGTCACTTCGGTTTCACCCGGCGAGGGGGCCGAGACCATCGAACCGGAATCGCTTCCCGAGCCGACTCATTTGTCGGAATGGGCCGGCATGTGGCAATGGTACCGTTTCACGTTTACGCCACAACACGAAGCGGTCGACTGTGGAGCGGCTTCGCTGTCGATGATCACCTCACATCACGGTCGCCCCGTCGGTGTCAGCCGGCTGCGGGACCTGGCGGGAGTGACCACGGCGGGTGCGTCGCTGGCTCAACTCTCGCATGCGGCTTACGAGATCGGGTACGAGTCCCGCGCTCTACAGATTTCCACCGAAAGGCTCGCGTGTCTTAAGCTTCCCGTGATCCTGTTTTGGAAGGGCTACCATTACGTCGTGCTCTTCGCACTGACGCCCAAGTATGCGTACGTCGCCGACCCCGCACTCGGCAAGGTGCGCATCACGCACGACGAATTGGCCAGCGAATTCAGCGGCTTTGTGCTGCAGGTCACTCCTACGGAAAACGCCGAAAAAGTTCGCGTCAAACCCCGCGCCATCGGCCGCGTGCTCGACCTGCTCAAGCGAAACAAGAAAGCGCTGATGACGATACTTGGCGTCTCTTTGCTGTTAGACATCTGCGGGTTGGTTCCCGCGCTGTTTACGCGCCGCATTGTCGATACAGTTTTGCTGCCCAGTGGAAGTGGAAGCCTGTCCGCACTCAACCTCATTGCATTCGGGATGGTCGCCGTTTCAACGGTTCAAATCGGAATGACCGTTGTTCGCGGCTTGGTCGCGGTGAAACTCAGCCAGCGTCTCGATCGCACGCTGCTACACGAATTCTTTGCGCACCTGCTGACGCTTCCCACCCGGTTTTTTAAGCTGCGACGGACGGGTGACATCGTCGCCCGGTTCGGTGACAACCAGCACGTGCGCGACTTATTCACCGCCGGCACCATGACGGCCATTCTCGATTCGATGATGGTCGTCGTCTACTTCGCGGTGATGTTCTACATGAACGTCCAGTTGGCGTCATTGGTACTGGCGTTCGTCCCGCTGTTCATCGGTTTCACGCTGCTCGTGAGTCCGATCATGAAACGTCAACACCGGCGGATGCTGGAAGAACAGGCCGCCCACGAATCGAACCTGATCGAAAACATCGGCGGCATCGACATGGTCAAGGCGATGGCCATCGAACAGCCGGTGCAAGATAAATGGGAAACGCTGTTCAATCAATTCCTCAAGACGCAACTGACGAGCCAAAAGCTGGAACAGGGCTTCGGAGCGGTGGGGAGTGCTTTGGGCGTGTTCAGCAACGTCGCGCTATTATGGTACGGTGCGTTTCTCGTGCTGCGCCAGGAGGTGAGTGTCGGCGAATACATGGCGTTTACTATGCTGGCCGGCCAGGTCACGTCGCCGCTGGCACGCGTGGTGGGACTTTGGGATCAATTGCAACAGGCCCGCGTGTCACTCGAGCGGATGAGCGATGTGCTCGACAACGACCCGGAACCGCAGCCCGACCCCGATGAGCGCGTGTACCCGGAACGCATCCGTGGACGCGTGAAATTTGACAAGGTATTTTTCCACTACGGCAGCAAAGGAGCGCCTCATATTCTGAGAAACGTCTCCTTCGAAGCGGCTCCCGGCCAGCGGATTGCCATCGTGGGCCGAAGCGGCTCAGGCAAGACGACGCTCGCGCGGCTGATTATGGGGCTGTACCGGCCGACCGAGGGAAACATCTCGATTGACGATTGGGACCTGCGTCGGATCGACTTGGCCACTTACCGCCGCAGGATCGGGTTCGTGCTCCAAGAGAACCTGTTGTTTAGCGGGACGCTATTGGAAAACATCGCCCTGGGTGACCCGAACCCCAACCGCCAGCATATTGAAGAATCAGCCGTACTCGCCGGCGCTCACGAGTTCATTTGCAACATGCCAATGGGATACGAAACGGTAGTCGGTGAGTTTGGATTAACGCTTTCAGGCGGGCAACGACAAAGAATCAGCATTGCGCGGGCTCTGTACCGGAACCCTCGGATACTGATTCTCGACGAAGCAACGAGTGCCTTGGATAGCCTCAGTGAACGCGAAGTTCAGAAGAATCTCGATTCGATTCTCGCCGACCGCACGGCTTTTATCATCGCCCACAAGATCTCGACGGTCCGCGATGCCGACTTGATCCTCGTGCTGCACGACGGCACGATCGTCGAACACGGCACGCACGATGAACTCATTGCCAAACGCGGCACCTACTACTACCTGGCTGCCCAGCAATTGAACCTATAGCGTCTGAGATTCTCGCATTTCAGCCTCAGCCGCGTGTAAAGCCGGCGCACTCGATTGAAAACGAGTTTCGGCACGTTCGGCATGAATGCCGGTCAGCTCTGGCCAGGATCGATGCCGTGCTCCAACTCGTCGTCCCACCGTTCAAGCAGCGGCCAGTCGACCGCGCATGTTCCAAAGTCGGACATGTGCTGATATCCATCGAGTCGATCGATGACTTTTTGCAACATGGCCGGGTCTTTGGTGAAGAACGGGCCGTGGCTCGGGAGCAACCACTCGACGTCGCTGTCACGGATTCGCGAGAGCGACTCGATGAAATCGGGAATGCTCGACCCGTGGTGGGCGTCGATGTTGCCCACACCACCATCGCGGTAAATGTTGTCGCCGGAAAACAACAGATTCCCGAGCCGAAACGCCAACTGGCCGTACGTATGGCCCGGCGTATGCCACACGTCGAGCTTGAGGTTTCCAACCGCAAGCACGTCGCCTTCGTCGATCGTTCGATCGAGTTCGACCTTCGGCAGATCGATCGAGATGCCCTGCGCGGAAATTTCGGCGTAGGTGATGATCCGTTCGCCTTCGGCCAACAGACGGCCGACGTCGGCACGTCCCACTGTCTCGGCCGACGGAAGCAGTTCCTTGGCCCGTTTGAGCCCTTGAATGTGGTCGACGTCGGCGTGCGTGGCGATGAGGTATCGGCACTTCGACAACGGGAAATCCATCTGCCGGATCATCTCGACGATATCGTCGACGGTGTCCTCGTAACCGATGTCGATCAGCAACCATTCGTCACGATCATGCACTAGATAAACGCAACAGCCCAGCCGGCGCCGGGCCTGATAGTTCATTTCAATGACGTTCGGAAAAATCTCGCGACGCGAAAGCATTCGTTGACTCGCATATCATGACGATTCCCCCCCGCGGCAGCCCAATAGGCTCTGTAGTTTGCGAGGGCGACCCCAAACCCGATCTGGGCCATTACTCACTTGAAGATTCGATGCAAAAAATGTCCGGCAGCGGATCGTGAGATCGGTTCGTTTGAGAGGCCGCACAAAACCCGAACCGGATGGCCGTCAGAGGGAAAACTCGGCAGCAACATTCTAAGCAGGCCACGGCGGTGAAACAAGCAATGCTCGCTGCCCTACGAGCAGTCCCAATACCCGGTTGTGGCGGAATGTGCCACTACAATGAAGAGCGCACCGTACCCATCAGCGGGTTTGGGGACCACTCCTAGATCGAGCCGCAGCTGATATGCGGCGGATAGCGAAAGCCGCGAGAATGCGTGCTGACCGCCGACGCATACGTTCAGGGCGCCGTTAGAGAAAGTCGACGAAGACGGTGTCGGCGAGAAAACGGCCGGTGCGCGTCAAGCGGACGTGTGTCCCGGTGTCTTCCAATAAGCCGCTGTGGCAATGACGCTCGATCGTGCCGCCGGCCAGCAAGTCGATGTCGAACCCGGTCAGCGTCTCGAACTCGTCCTTTGAGATCCCTTCGCATCGTCTGAGACCCACGACGATCGCCTCGCGTGCGCGGTCTTCATCGGAGAGTTGCTCGGTTTCGCCAATCGCCGATTCCCCGCTCTGAACCCGCTTGAGCCAAGTGTGGACGCTGCGATGATTCATCTCCCGGCGACCGTCCAGATATTGAACGGCTCCTGGTCCAAAACCATAACAAGGCAGTGCCTTCCAATACACCTCATTGTGCCGGCATCGAAATCCCGGTTTCGCGAAGTTCGAGATCTCATACTGTTCGAAACCGGCCGCCGACAGATCGTCGATCGCGGCTGAATACATTTCGT
>Ga0315336_1000553_pt1 | contig 97647 bp, 98 predicted proteins | sample ASW5metaG_FD_204512 | JGI IMG/M metagenome (GOLD analysis project Ga0315336, IMG submission 204512) | Ammonia-oxidizing marine archaeal communities from Monterey Bay, California, United States - ASW #5 | ecosystem: Environmental > Aquatic > Marine > Intertidal zone | place: USA: California...
AATGGCGACAAGTACCGTCTTCGCCAGCGGCAATCCAGAGTCCAGATTAATGATTATTGATCGTCCCCCTTCCGTTGACGAAGATCGCAGTGGTCTTCCATTTTCCGGCGAATCCGGGAACCTTCTGGAAAAGATGTTGGCGGCGATTGGGCTTGAATCCAATGCAGTCTACCGGACAAGTATCCTCCCCTGGCGGCCGCCTGGCGGACGGTTACCAACGGCCGAAGAAGTCGCATTATGCCTGCCCTTTATTGAGCGCCATATTGAACTCGCCAAACCCGAATTTATCCTGCTTTGCGGTGAATCCGCCGCCTATCTCCATCAACAAAAAGCCGGTATTAATAAACTACGCGGCCGTTGGGCTGATTTTCAACGATCGGACGGGGTATCCGCTACCCTCGCCATATTTCATCCGGCCTTTTTGCTTGACCATCCAACCTCAAAAAAGTACGCGTGGGTCGACCTGCAGTCTTTGAAAGCGGCTATGGAGAACGCAAAGTGACCCTTCTTCGAACCAATTATATTGAGTTTTTCTCAGTTTAAAGAGTTTATCACCCTATGATTTTCTTCGAAAAACTATTTTCTTCTCCGTCCCGCAACGCATTCCGGATAGGTTTTCTCCTGATTGGAATCAGCTGTTTTCTGTTTTTAACGCCGTGGGCGGTTGCAAACGACATTGCCCCGGTTTTATCACTTGAAGACCGAGACAATTATTCCGAACTGTTCCTTTTGCAAGAAGCAGGAAAATGGAAACAGGCAGATAAGATTATCAAATCTATCTCGAACCCTATCTTGATAGGTCATGTTAAATTTCAGCGATATATGCATCCGACAAAATACCGGGCACGCTACGACGAGCTGCATCTGTGGATGAAAGCTTACTATGACCATCCGGGCGCTCATCGATTACATAAATTGGCGAAAAGCCGCCGCAAACCGGGATGGAAGCCGTTATCGCCTCCTTTGCAAAGTCGCTATCTCGGGGGAACAGGGCCCGGACAACCTGCCTATCTGTCACGATCCTATAAAAGTTCACGGAAGAGATCTGTTCAAACGCGGAATGATGTCGCCCATGCCAAACGCGTTGTTCGCCGTTATCTTTACCGGGACGAAGCGACAAATGCGGTGAAATATCTTGAACAGAAAAAGATTAAAAAGCTGCTGGATCAAACAGAGTATGATCAACTTCTTGAAAAGGTCGCCCAAAGATATTTTCTATATGCAAAAGATGAAAAAGCGATCAAGTATGCCGAAGCGGCGCTAAAAAAATCTCGAAAACATGTCCCGCTGGCGGATTGGTCAGCTGGCCTTGCCGCCTGGCGATTGGGTGATATTGAAAAAGCAGCCGGTCATTTTTCACAATTGGCAGATACCAGAAGAATATCAGACTGGAACTATACGGCGGCAAACTGGTGGGCATCCCGCGCATATCTCAAACTTGGGGATCCTGAAAAGGCCATTCTCTACCTGCAGCGAACAGCGGAGCAACCGAGAACCTTTTACGGCTTATTGGCACTTCGCCAATTAGGTGTCGAAAAGCCTTTTAATTGGGATTTACCGGCGCTCAATCAAACGGATCTGGACTGGTTGCTCAAAATACCTTCGGCGAAACGGGCCGTCGCCCTCAGTGAAATTGGACAGTTTGACCTTGCTGCCCAGGAATTGCGATCGGCTTTTCCCAGCGCCAATCCTCGCCTCGCTCCGCTCCTCCTGACCCTTTCCGAAAAAATCGGCGCCCCGTCGGTAGCCATGCGAATGGGTCTATACCTTTGGGAATCAGAAGATATCACCTGGGACGCAGCCATCTACCCCTTACCGAAATGGCAACCACAGGATGGATTTAAGGTAGACCGAGCCTTGATATACGCCTTTATGCGGCAGGAATCGGGCTTTTACAGCAAGGCAAAAAGCGGCGTTGGCGCAAAGGGACTGATGCAGCTTATGCCGTCTACTGCGAGTTACCTGTCCGGGGATAAATCGCTCCGCAACCGGAGCAACAAGAAACTATTTGATCCCGCCTATAATCTTGAATTGGGGCAACAATATTTGTCCTACTTGATGAATATCAAGGATGTGGATACGAATCTGTTTCATATTACAGCGGCTTATAATGGCGGACCGGGAAACTTGAAGAAATGGAAGATCAGAACTCAGTTTATGGATGATCCCTTGTTCTTCATTGAAGCAATGCCGAGTAGAGAAACTCGAAATTTCATCAAAAGGGTTCTCACCAATTTCTGGATTTACCGGCATCGTATGGGGCAAAATCTTCCGGGACTGGACCAAATGGCCATCGGCGAATGGCCTCACTATATGCCACTGGACATGAACGAAGAAAAGGTAGCAGACAATGCCCGGAATTGACACATCACGACCGTTCATTGCGGTTCGAATAGCGGTTCTGACGGTTTCGGATACGCGCGGTCTTGCGGAGGATCGATCGGGTCAGACGCTGGTGGATCGAATTGAAGCGGCCGGGCATTCCATTGCCGATCGCAAAATTATCAAAGATGAAATATCCGATATTCAAACGACTGTAACAGACTGGATTAAAAACGAGGAAGTCGATGTTGTCATCTCAACAGGCGGAACCGGTGTTACCGGCAGAGATGTCACACCCGAGGCCTTTACCGCCTTGTATGAAAAAGAAATTTCCGGATTTGGCGAGTTATTTCGAATGCTCAGTTACCAGAAAATCGGGACCTCAACCATCCAGTCCAGGGCGACAGCAGGTGTGGCAGGCGGAACCTATTTATTTGCACTCCCCGGATCGACCGGTGCTGTAAAAGACGCCTGGGACGATATATTGATCCATCAGCTGGATTACAGGTTTATGCCCTGTAATTTTGTCGAGCTTTTCGACCGGCTGCAGGAAGGACAGAAAAGATCAAAATCGTAAAAAAATTTTAAGCGCTGTCTTTTCTCTGCACACCGAAAATTAATCATTTGCGCATAATTTAGGAAGCAGAAATGAACGACTAGAACAAAGTAGCGACATGACGAATTTTTTCACCACAGCCAAATACCGCCCGCATAGTCGCAAAGACCACCGATATGAAATGCCAAAGCTGCATTTAAAGATAGCTGATCAGGATTTTGATACCTATGACTGGAGTCTGGGTGGTTTTAGAATTGACGATTACAAAGGGCGGCCGCCTGTCGGCGAGCTGGTGACAATCACCCAGTTGACCTATTCACCGGATACTTCAGTTGACGTTCAGGCGACAGCAGTCGTTACCCGCATATTACTCGGCAAAAACCAGGTGGCTTTTGCTTTCAACAATTTGGATGAAGACTCCTTTAATTTCCTTGAAACCGCCAGTATGAGACGCCTGTCGCAGCTTGCTGATCGCTAATATGAGGAAGTGACGGCGCCCTAAACCAAAGCGGCGCCGTGACACACCACAAGCATAAATCCTTAGGTGGTTATCCAGTATCCTTCCGATGTCAGACAGGAGACAACCGTCTGCGTATTGACCGTCCCACGATAGCGGATGGTCTGCCTGTATTCCTTACAAAGATGGCCACTGGAATCCACCCCTTCCCTGATCACGACTATGGTTCCGTGGCGGCCATTGTCATACCAGTTTACGACGTTGCCGACGGGTGCATCCAGGGCCGAATAGACGGCTTTGTGATGCCGCTCCAGTTGCCGATCAGAAAGGTTGATAACGAACCGGACCTGATTGAAGGGCCAGTAAAATCCTCTGTAGGGATAATATCCGTAATACCGGTGACCGTAATGTGGCTTCACATATACGTATCTCGGTTTGTAAAAATTTCTTTTGTAATAGGGTTTATTGTAGTGACCATAATAAACCGGATGGCGCGGCGCATAATATTTTCTTTTTCCGTTTGATTTATAAATCGGTTGATGCGGTTTTAATTTCTTGTTGTGAGCATGGGATTTACCCTGTTTCCAGGTTATTTTGCCTTTGTGGTTCGAGGACTTGCTTTCCTTGTAGCTGCTCTTCTGGTTCCCATGTGATTTTCCCTGCGAAATCCCATGTGACATCGCCGCCGGTACAGCGACGGCGCTGCTCAATAAGGTAACAAAAAAATAGATCGCTATTTTTCTCATGTTTGCATCCCTTCAACATTTGTTACTCAGCTATGAAACGGAAGACGGCCCATATTTCCGTCGAAGATTTTTGTTCTTGTTTTGTTCTTTTTAGTTTGATATTATGCTGTCATGCAAAATGAACAGGTTATCCCCTTTGTAAAAAACCTGAGACGAGGACGCGGGTCGACTGAGAACCCTGATGGACGTTTTGAATCGACGAAGCGCGACCCCATTTTCGACGGCTGGACAGATCCCGAAATAGCCGGGCAGCCGCTCAAAACGACGGTAACTCTTGAAAACCCCAAATCGATTATCAGTCGGAATACGTCTCCGGATCTGCCTTTCGACAGATCCATAAATGCCTACCGCGGCTGTGAACATGGATGCATCTATTGTTTCGCGCGACCAACCCACTCTTATATGAACTTGTCGCCCGGGCTGGATTTTGAAAGCCGGTTATTCGCCAAGCCAAATGCGGCGGAGTTATTGGCGAAAGAGATTTCCAAACCGTCTTACAGATGCCGGCCCATTGCGCTTGGAACCAATACAGATCCTTATCAGCCGATTGAGCGGGAATATGCCATCACCCGGGAAATTATCGAAGTTCTATCGGATGCCAGGCATCCGTTTACCATTACGACTAAATCTGACCTCGTGCTGCGGGATCTTGATCTGCTCGCCCCCCTCGCCCGGGAAAATCTGGTATCCGTTGGAATATCCGTGACAACACTCGATCGTTCTCTGGCCCGGGCCATGGAACCCAGGGCCAGCACACCTGCAAAAAGATTGTCGGCGATACAGGAACTGGCCAGCGCCGGCATTCCTACCCTGGTGCAGATTGCCCCCATTATCCCCGGCCTCAATGATCCGGAGCTCGAACAGATTATGGAAGCGGCCCATCAAAGAGGGGCCCTCAGTGCAATTTACCTGCTTTTACGGCTGCCCCATGAAGTGTCCGCCTTGTTCCAGCAGTGGTTGTTGGAGAATTATCCAGACCGGGCCTCCCGTGTGATGAAGCTTGTCCGGTCGACCCGCGGCGGCAAAGACTATGACGCTGAATTCGGAACCCGCATGATCGGAAAAGGCCCTTATGCCGCCCTGATCAATCACCGGTTCAATCTCGCCTGTCGTCAACTTGGTTTTCGCAGAAGAAAATACGACTTGGCAACTGATCTGTTCAAACGACCAACGGCGCCAACAAACCAGATGTCCCTGTTTTAATAAATTTGATTTACAGATCGTTCTTTGCGAAAACATGAAAATTATTTATGCTTTAGGCCTCTTTCATGAAAAAATTGCATGTAATGACCTTTCCAGATCTCTCTCTCGAACAAGCAGAAGCCGGAATAGTCGCGGGCGTCGATGAGGTCGGCCGCGGCCCCTTCGCCGGACCGGTTATTGCCGCTGCCGTCATCTTGAATACGGATCATATTCCCGCCGGAATTCACGACAGTAAAAAACTGACCAAGGCCGTTCGCGAAAGACTTTTTGTTGAAATCACGAATTCGGCCATCGTCGCGTTTGGCGAATCCAGCGTTGAGGAAATTGACAGGATCAATATTTTGCAAGCCAGTCTGCTGGCCATGCGGCGCGCCGTTGCTGCGCTTGAAACCACACCGGATTTCGTTCTCGTCGACGGCAACAAGGACCCGGAATTCGGCATCAAGACCCGAACAATTATCAAAGGAGATACAATTTCATTGTCAATTGCGGCCGCTTCCATTGTGGCAAAAGTGACACGAGATCGGAAAATGTGCGCCCTGGCCGCGGACTATCCGCACTATGGATGGGAGAAAAATGCCGGCTATGGCACAGCCGAACATCGCAAGGGATTGCGTGATTTTGGTGTCACACCACTACATAGGCGAAGCTTCGCCCCAATCCGAGCCCTTCTGCAAAGCAGTTAAGTGAAACTTTAGAACTATTCCTTAAGATACTGATTCAACAAATATATTGACGCGGCGAATCGGTCGAATCAGTATTGTCGAAATAGAAATGACTTGAATGGTTCTTATGACTGACACAAAAAAGCTGCCGCTGAATAAAATCCTTAAAGGGGATTGCATCGAGTTAATGAACGCGTTGCCGGAAAAATCTGTTGATATGATTTTTGCCGACCCCCCGTACAACATGCAGTTATCAGGCGAGCTTCGCCGACCGGATGACAGTCATGTGGATGCGGTGACAGACCACTGGGATCAATTTGATGATTTCAAAGCCTATGATGATTTTACACATGATTGGCTGAAGGCTGCGCGCCGTATCCTGAAAGACAGTGGTACTCTTTGGGTCATCGGATCCTACCATAATATTTTCCGTGTCGGGACGATGCTGCAGGATCTCGGATACTGGATGTTGAACGATGTCATCTGGCGCAAAACCAATCCCATGCCCAATTTCCGCGGCACCCGGTTCACCAATGCCCATGAGACCCTCATCTGGTGCTCCAAAAGCCAGGCATCGCGCAACCTGACTTTTAATTATGATGCGCTGAAAGTCATGAATGACGATGTCCAGATGCGATCCGACTGGCACCTGCCCATTTGTAGTGGTGGCGAACGCCTCAAAGTCGACGGTGAAAAAGCCCATACAACGCAGAAACCAGAAGCCTTGCTTTACCGGGTCCTGACCGCCGCATCAAACCCGGGCGATGTCATCCTGGATCCGTTCTTTGGTACCGGAACAACCGGCGCCGTCGCCAAGAAACTGGGCCGCCACTATATCGGCATGGAGCGCGAAGACAAATACATAGCCGTTGCAAAAAGCCGTATCAGAAAAGCGCAAGCCTTGCCGCCAGCCGACCTGGAAGCAACCAAAGGCAAACGGCAAGAGCCTAGAGTTCCCTTTGGTTCCGTCGTTGAAAGAGGATTGTTATCTGCGGGGCAGGTGCTTTTTGACTCCCGTAAACGGTACAAGGCAAAAGTCAGGCCCGACGGCAGCTTGGTTGCCTCAGACGTAACCGGCTCTATTCATAAAGTGGGTGCTCAATTGCAAGGTGCGAGCACCTGTAATGGTTGGACATTCTGGCATTTTGACGCCGAAGGAAAATCTGTTTCCATCGACGTCCTACGGCAACAAGTCAGAGCGGAAATGAACTAGAAATTAAGCTGGTCAGGAGAAAAACATGATCAAGTTGATTTGCGCGATTATTGCCGGGGCAATTATTGCACTCCTGTCCTCCAACATGTCAGAAGCTTCTGACGAATCTCAGTTTCTCGGCATTGACCGCGACGGCAACCAACTTATCTCTCAGGAAGAAGCCATCAATTACAGACGGAACCTGTTTAAGGAATATGACCTCAATCAGGACAATACGGTCAATTTTGAGGAATATGTCCAGGCCAACCGATTGCGCCCGAATACGGCGGTCGCAAACTCGGATGTTCCGGTACCGGACGAATTTCGCGAAATGGATCAGGACGGAGATACCAACATTTCCATGGATGAATCAGATCAAATGAGCATGAGCCGCTTCAAGGCACTTGACGAAGATGGCGATGGCCAGATCTCAAAAGATGAATTCCAAAGCCCGGGCCTTTAGGCGTCTAAAATAATTTACCTTGATCCTGTTGCACGGATCTCACTACTTTGATCATCAAGGTGGGCAAGGCATAGCTCGAAAAATCTTGCGGCTTTACCCAGATTGTGCCCGGCATGCCCGCAAACATCTCCTTTGATACTGGCAGCCGCAATGGCCTCAGGTGAAGATGGAAATGCGTAAAAGTATGCCGAACCAGATCTTTTTCCAGAAAAGCTGTTTGTGGGGGTACGTAGTCAGAGAACCGGGCCAGAGCTTGGTCCGCGGTCACCTCTTTTGTTTGCCATTGTGTCGACGGAAATTCCATCATGCCACCCAAAAGGCCTTTCTCATCGCGCCGCCTGAGTAATACGTTGCCGTCTTCCGTTTCAAGCCAGAGAATAAAGGCACGCCGTGTCGGTTTTACTTTTTTAGGTGCCTTGACCGGGAATTTTTCAATATCTGCTTTGCCATAAGCAGCGCAATAACCGGAAATCGGGCAGGCATCGCATTTCGGGCCGCGCGGGGTACATATTGTCGCCCCTATATCCATCAAGGCTTGCGCATAATCCCCGGCCCGCCGCGTCGGTGTTAATTTTTCTGCCTTGATTGTTATAACTTTCTTGGCGCCGGGTAAGGGTTCTTTGATACGATACACGCGCGCCAATATACGCTCTATATTTCCGTCGACGACAGCCTCCGGCACATCAAAGGCAATGGAAGATATGGCGGCGGCTGTATAGGGCCCAATGCCGGGAAGGCTGAGTAACTCGGCACTGGTTCGAGGAAACAGGCCCGCAAACTTCTCCTGGACGGAAATTGCGCATTTGTGCAGATTTCGCGCCCGCGCATAATAGCCCAGTCCGGCCCAGGCTGTCAGAATGTCATCAAGCGGCGCCGCCGCCATATGGCCAACAGTCGGCCAGGCCTGCAGAAATTTTTCGAAATAAGGGCCAACCGTGGCAACGGTTGTTTGCTGCAACATAATTTCGCTTAGCCAAACATGATACGGTAAGGGACGAATGCCCGGCTTACTCCGCCAGGGCAATGTTCGGGCATGCATATCGTACCAGGAAAGCACCTGGTCAGAAAAACTATGTTGTGGTTGCGACTGATTGGTCATAGTAAGTTTAGGTATATGACCGAGATTTGACAGACAATCAATAGAGGGAAGAGAGCTAGATTGCGAAAGGTACGAAAAACCGCGGGCCCACGCGCGATTGGAAGTTTCGTCGGCAAGTCCGCCCGGGCGGCTCTGGTCAAACGCGGCTTCGCACAAGCCGACATTCTGTCTAACTGGGCAACTATTGTCGGACCCAGTCTCGCGAACCACTCCAGCCCGGAAAAACTCAATTATTCGCGTAACACAAACAAGGATGCAACATTGCGGGTTCGGGTCGCTTCTGGCTGGGCCCCGGAATTTACACATTTTGAGCCGTTGATTCTTGAAAGAATTAATAGTTTCTTCGGGTATCGGGCGGTATTGAAGTTGAAACTGATCCAGGCCCCGATTTCCAGAAGTGACGTTCCGAAGAAGCTCGCGCCCCTGCCTTTGACAGAAAAACAACGGCAATGGATTACGGAAATAACCAGTGATGTAGCGGATTCTGACTTAAAAGAACGGCTAGAAGCGTTGGCGGCGAGCATGCTTGGTTCACGCAACCGTGACCGGTCATAGGGCGTAAAAGGCTGGAATCCAAACATAACCGTCTACAAAATACGAAAATAATCACTATCTAGCGAAAACAACAAATGAATCGTTTGAGGAATTATCAATGAGAAGATATAATAGCACCACATATAGTATGGATGACCGTAAATTGAACCTGACACGTCGACATTTTGTAGCTGCTGGCAGCGCCCTTCCCCTCGCGGCAGCGGCGACCGGCCTCTTCTCAGCCTCCACTGCAGTTGCGGCCGAGCCCGTTCTGTTGGAAACAGATCATGTTTTGGGCGATCGCAACGCGCCTATTGTCATTATTGAATATGCCTCCATGACCTGTCCGCATTGTGCACATTTTCATGAAACTGCTTTTCCGGGGTTAAAGGAAAACTATTTTGACACAGGAAAAGCAGCTCTCGCGTTTCGCCATTTCCCGTTTGACCGATATGCCTTCCAGGCATCTGTAATGGCCGAATGTGCTGGACCGGACAAGTTTTTCGCAATTACAGATATTCTTTTCAAGCGACAGGCGGAATGGACTCGCGCGGATAATATTACCGAGGCGCTGATTAAAATTGGCAAGCAATCCGGTATCAGCCAAAAGAAATTCGAGGCTTGTCTTGCCGACGAAAAATTAGGCGAATCAATCCTGACGCAACGCCTGGTAGGCTCAACTGATTACGACGTTAATTCGACACCAACGTTATTCATCGAAGGCGAAAAATACGAGGATGATCGGTCCTTTACCGCGCTGGATGAGTTTCTGAAATCTAAAATGTGATGTAATGATTATGGAGCGGCTGTGAAGTTTACACAATTACGACTGTCTGGTTTTAAATCATTTGTGGAACCTACAGAGCTCCTTATCAAGGACGGCCTAACCGGTATTGTCGGCCCCAATGGCTGCGGAAAATCCAATCTGGTCGAAGCCCTTACATGGGTTATGGGGGAGACGTCGGCCCGGAATATGCGTGGCGGCGCGATGGACGACGTCATCTTCGCCGGGACGGCCTCTCGTCCAGCGCGCAAAGCCGCTGAAGTCACCCTCGGTCTTGATAACCATGAACGCAAGGCGCCCGCCAGCTACAACGATTCCTCTGAGCTTGACATAACACGGCGTATCCGCCGCGAAAGCGGTTCGGATTACCGGATCAACGGGAAAATTGCACGGGCGCGCGATGTCCAGTTGCTGTTTGCAGATTTGGCAACAGGGGCACATTCCACGGCTATTGTCAGTCAGGGGCGCGTCGGGGCGCTAATCAATGCAAAACCAAAAGACCGACGGCATCTTCTTGAGGAGGCAGCCGGAATCTCGGGCCTGCATTCACGCCGCCATGAAGCGGAACTCAGGTTGCGTTCTGCGGAAACAAACCTCGAACGGGTCGACGACGTCGCTGAGCAGTTGGAAGGCCAACTCAACAATTTAAAACGGCAGGCGCGGCAAGCCAATCGCTATCGGAATATCTCCGGCCATATTCGTAAAGCTGAAGCCATGCTGCTCTATCGGAAATATAGCCAGGCAACCGAGAAAGCAGCAACTGCCAAAACAAAATTTGACGAAGCCCTTGCCGCCGTCAACGAATTAACCCGCCAGTCCGCCATCGCTGAAACAGCGACACTCAGGGCGAATGAAGCCTTGAAGCCGCTCCGTGATGCAGAAAGCGCGGCAGCTGCTGCTGTTCATCGGCTGACACTTGCCCGCGAAAATCTTGATGCGGAAGAACAACGGGCGAAACAAACCAGGAAACAACTGGAAGATCGTAAAACCCAGATTTCCAGCGATATGATCCGGGAGAAGAATCTCGAAAAAGATGCGGCTGAAGCGGTTACCAGTCTCGAAGAGGAAAAAGCCAACCTGATTATCGAGAGCGAGAACGATACACCGTCCATAGAAAGATTGCAGGCAGAAGTAAACAGGCTTCAAGGTAACGTTCAGAAACTGCAATCGGAATTCGATGAAAAAACGGAAGCCGCGGCAATCGAAACCGCAGAGAGAAACAGCCTGACGCAGCAAAGCAATGCGGCGGCGGCGCAGCTTGAGCGGCTGACGGCTCGGCTTGCTGAATTCGAAAAAGAAAAACGCGTTCTGGAAACAGCTTTGGGCGCAATTGGCGACGGACCGCAATCAAATCATGCCTTAAAAGAAGGCATTGCTGCGTTGGAGCAGCTGACGGAGGCATTCGATAACGCTGAAGCCGCACGCCAAAATGCTGATCAGGCCGACCGTCAACAACGCGATCATCATAAGCAAGCTGAAAGTGACACAACTCGATTAGAAGCGGAAGAACAGGCGCTGACCCGTTTGCTGACAAATACGGAGAATGACGAGTGGCCCGGTATCATTGAAGGCATGTCTGTTACCAAAGGCTATGAAAACGCGCTTGGCGCCGCGCTAGGGGATGAATTGGAAGCCCCACTGGATGACGGTGCTTCCGCCTTCTGGAGTGACGATGCCATCACGCCGGATCAGAATTTTGATGCCGGGATTGTCACACTGGATGAATATGTAACCGGCCCCTCGGCCTTGGGTCCCCGTCTTTCGCAAATCGGCCTTGTTACGGCGGAACAGGCGCAAAAACTCCAATCTTCTCTAAAAGCCGGTCAGCGACTGGTTTCCAAGGAGGGTGATTTATGGCGCTGGGATGGCTTTATCCGACGGGCCGGCGCCAAGACGGCCGCTGCTGCCCGGCTGGAGCAGCGAAATCGTCTGGAAGAAATTCAGGCTGAGCTTTTACTCAAGCAAAAAACACTCGCCAAGGCGCTGGTAGAGCTCGACGTAGCCGCAACCGATCTAGCAGCGGCGACGGCAACGGAAAAACAGTTACGGGCGCAACAAAGAGTGCACGAACAAAACCTATCCAAGATGCGGGCACTTCATGCCGAAGAAATCCGCGTGGCGGCTGCTAAACAATCCCGCCTTGCGTCTCTGGAGGAAGGTGAAAATGAACTTCGCCTTGAAATAGACACTGTCAAAATTGCCCTCGCAGAACACAAGAGCCTTCTAGAGAAACTGCCGGATACCGAGGATAGCCGTGCGGCAGTCGACGAATTACGGGCGACCTTGCTGAACGCGAGAGAGGAATTGGCGACGCAAAGAAGCGAATCAGATCAAAAGCAGCGAGAAGCCGCAGCAAGGCGAGACCGCCTCAACATAATCGACCGTGAAATCGCCGGCTGGATAGATCGCAACAACAATATGGCGGCTCATTTCGTGCAACTCGAAATGCGCTTTAAAGATACTCATCAGGAACTCCAGGAAATTGAAGACAAGCCCAACGAGATTGCGGCCACACGTAATAACTTGATGGATGAGATCGCCAGGGCGGAGGGTGCCCGTACCAGCACATCCGATAAACTTGCGGAAGCTGAGTCAATTCTAGCCGATTGTGACATGGCACTGCGTAAATGCCAGGAAGCCCTTGCGGCCTGCCGTGAAGAACGCGTCCGCCACCAGTCTGACATGGAGCATTCCACTCAAATTCTCGCAGGATTGTCAGAGCAGATTCGCGAGAAGCTCGACTGCGCTCCCGATGGCATTCGCGAAGCAGGAGATATCCAGCCCAACGAGGAAATCCCGCCTGTAGAAGCTAGCGAGCGCAAGCTTGAACGGTTGAAAAAAGAACGGGATGGCATGGGCCCGGTCAATCTACGCGCGGAAATCGAGGCAGATGAAGTCGATGAGCAGCTTACAACACTGATCAAGGAACGCGAAGATCTGGAAGCTGCGATTGCCAGACTGCGCCAGGGCATTGCCAGCCTCAATAAAGAAGGACGGCAACGACTGCTGGAAGCGTTTACAAAAGTTGATGAGCATTTCCGGCAGCTTTTCAAGAAAGTGTTCGGGGGAGGCGAAGCTCATTTGACATTGACTGAATCCGACGATCCCCTGGCTGCCGGGCTGGAAATCATGGCCAGCCCACCGGGCAAGAAACTCCAGTTGATGTCATTGTTATCCGGCGGCGAACAAGCGCTGACCGCTGTAGCACTGCTTTTCGCGGTGTTTTTGACGAATCCTGCGCCCATTTGTGTACTTGATGAGGTGGATGCACCACTCGATGACGTTAATGTCGAGCGCCTCTGCCATTTGCTGGAGGGCATCGCCGCGAATTCTGATACGCGTTTCCTCGTAGTTACCCATCATCCAATAACCATGGCCCGCATGGATCGTCTTTTTGGTGTAACCATGGCAGAACGGGGCATTTCTCAACTTCTTTCCGTAGATTTAGACAAAGCAAAAGAGATAACCGAGAGTGCTGCGTAAGCCGATACTTGCCTATTCTGTGGCCCATAAACAAACAATAATTACAATGTTGAAAAAGCAGCTTGTAAGGTCTTGACACTGGTTAGGTCAGACCGTATGTTTCCCGCGCTTTCTGTAGGGGGAGATCGTGGGTAAAGACCTATCCAAAAGGAGACGGAATTGACCAAAGCGACACCTCCTTCAAAAGAGGAATTTAAGGCTCGGCTTGCGAAAGCGCAGAAACAACAAGAAGAAACTTCTTGGGAAAATGCGAATTTGAAAGTGGAGCGATCCGGTGCACATGGCCGGGCGTGGCGATTGTCAGTAGAAATTGTCGCGGCCATGGCATTATGTGGCTGGTTTGGCTGGTTGCTCGACAAGTGGTTGGACACAAAGCCGTGGTTGTTGTTGGCGTTTTTGATACTTGGTGCTGGTGTTGGATTATACAACACGATAAAAGTAGCCAAGCAAATGAACGCCGGTAACTTTGATGAATAGGGTACTGCCGGGTTTGGTAAGATCTTGTTAGTTTTGAAACAGTAGAAGCGGGAACAGCAACGTGTCGGCAGATCATAGCCCCCTCGCCCAGTTCGAGATTAAACGACTGGTTCCGATGGAAATCGGTAACCTGGACGTTTCCTTCACGAACGCCTCACTTTTCATGGTAATCGCTATCGCGGCCGTTACGTTGTTTCTAACGTTAAGCATGCGCGGTCGGTCGATGGTCCCAACTAGAATGCAGTCGATGGCAGAGCTCAGTTATGAGTTTATTGCCAACATGATCAAAGACAATGTGGGTTCCGAGGGGCGGAAATACTTCCCCTTCATTTTCACACTCTTTATGTTCGTCCTGTTTTGTAATCTGCTGGGTATGATCCCGTACACTTTTACGGTCACCAGTCAGATCATTGTGACATTTGCCCTCGCCGCGGTGGTTTTTGTCGGCGTTACACTCATCGGAATTTTGAAACATGGGTTCAAATTTCTGACTTTCTTTGTTCCAAGCGGCGTCCCGTTTGTGTTGCTTATTATCCTGGTTCCGATTGAAGTAATTTCCTATTTTGTTCGCCCCATCAGTCTCTCTGTCCGGCTTTTTGCAAATATGCTAGCCGGACATACGCTTCTGAAAGTGTTTGGCGGATTTGTAGTTGGACTGGGTATTTATCTCGGGTGGTTGCCACTCGGGTTTATTGTAGTTCTGACGGGTCTGGAATTCCTTGTCGCCTTCTTGCAGGCGTATGTGTTTGCCATCCTGTCTTGTCTGTATCTTAATGATGCACTTCATTTGCATCACTGAGTAATTGTTTATTTTCAACGTTAAAGTTGTTCTTGTTTTAGAAGGAAGAATATCATGGAATTAGAAGCCGCAAAAATGATTGGCGCCGGCCTTGCTACTATTGCCCTCGCAGGTGTGGGTGTTGGTATCGGTAATATCTTTGGCTCATACGTCTCCGGCTCTTTGCGCAATCCAGCAGCTGCACCAAAAGTATTTGGTAACGTTTTGCTCGGCTTCGCACTGACAGAAGCTGTTGCTCTGTTTGCGCTGGTTATCGCTTTCTTGATCCTGTTCGGTTAATCGACACTTTTTCGTCGATCGATATCTGAACCCCTGGATTTGAGGACCGGTTATGCCGCAACTTACAATAGCAGATTTCCCACCCCAGCTTGTCTGGCTCGCGATTACTTTTGTCGTCTTGTATTTCTTGATGGCGAAAGTGGCTATTCCACGCATTTCTGATGTATTGGAAAACCGGCAAAATCGCATTGCCACTGATCTGGAAGAGGCTAGAAAGCTAAGCGAAGATGCAGATAATGCGAAAGCGGAATATGAAGCCGCTCTTGCTGATGCGCGCAGCAAAGCACATGGCATCGTGTCTGAACTGAAAGCCACCATGGCCAAAGAACAGGATGCGAGCAAAGCCGAACTAGATGCAAAGCTTGCAGAAAAGGCGAAAGACGCGGAAGCCGGTATTAATGCCGCGAAAGACACTGCCCTTAGCCATGTTCGGGAGATTGCTTCTGAGACTGCAAAAATTGCTGTTTCTAAACTCGTCTCTATCGACGTATCTGATGCAGATGCAAACGCAGCAGTCGAGTCTAGCATGAAAGGAACCGCATAATGTTCCAAGATCCCGCCTTTTGGGTGGCCATTGCATTCCTTGGTTTTATTGCTCTCATTACTTACCTCAAAGTCCCTTCCATGGTGACCAAGCAGTTGGATGAGAGAGCTGAGAAAATCAAAGCGGAGCTTGACGAAGCCCGAAAACTTCGAGAAGACGCTCAAGCATTGTTTGCTGATTTCCAACGCCGGCAGCGGGAAGCCCTTACCACGGCGGAAGAAATTGTCGCGCGGGCGAAAGAAGATGCGGACATTCTCAAGAATGAAAGCATCGCTGAACTCGAAGTTTCGCTGAAACGTCGCCAGGAGCTGGCAGAAGCTAAAATTCGCCAAGCTGAGGAAAAAGCGGTATCTGAAGTTCAAAGCATTGCAGTTGACGTTGCAATTGCGGCCGCATCCAAGCTTATGCAGGATGGCCTAAAGGATAATCAGTCTGATGCTTTAGTTGACCAGTCCATAAAAGACCTGGGATCCCAGTTAAATTAATCGAAACTATTTCGAATGCTAAAGGCCTTGCTCATGCGAGGCCTTTTTTATGCGTAAAAAAAGCCCCGCCAAGTATGGCAGGGCTTAAGTTTGCAGCATTTCCAGGGAGGTCAGGAGGCTGCAGAAAGGGTTCTCTTGTTTTGTGGATCATCTTCTTCGGGGATCCAGCGTAAAATGGGATTACGTGCCGCACCCGTTTCATCCAGCCGGCGACGCGGTGCGAAATGAGGTGCCTGCTCAAAATAGGCTGTCTCTCCCTTATGAGCTTTATTCAGCAAATGACGCATGGCTCCAATAAACTGGTCAAGAGTCTCTCTGGATTCGCTTTCCGTTGGCTCTATCAGCATTGCACCGTGAACAACCAATGGGAAATACATCGTCATCGGATGATATCCTTCGTCAATCATTGCTTTTGCCAAATCCAGCGTGGTCACACCGGTATCTTTAAGACTGCTGTCATCGAAGAGAGCTTCATGCATACATATTCCGTCAAAGGGTGAATGCAGCAGATCATTCAATCCAACACGGACATAGTTCGCATTGAGAACGGCATCTTCGGCTATCTGGCGTAAACCATCTGAACCGTGGCTTTGCATATAGGCCAATGCTCGAATGAACATCCCCATTTGACCATGATACGTCTTCATGCGGCCAAAGCTCTTTGCGGCCTCTCCTTCAACATGTTCGACAAGATCAAATCCCTTCTCTCCGTGCGTTATGAACGGAACCGGAGCAAAGGCCGCCAAAGCTTCTGACAGAACGACTGGTCCGGATCCGGGCCCGCCGCCGCCATGTGGCGTTGAGAATGTTTTGTGAAGGTTGATATGCATGGCGTCAACACCAAGATCGCCGGGGCGGACACGCCCTAAAATGGCGTTGAGGTTTGCCCCATCACAATAGAAATAGGCACCAACTTCATGCACCATATCCGCGATCTTTTTCACATCATTTTCGAATAGGCCACAAGTATTCGGATTGGTGAGCATAACGCCGGCGACATCCGGCCCCAGTTTCTCAGCGAACGCATCCATGTCCATACGACCATCTTCGCGTGCAGGAACAGAATCAACCTTATATCCGCAGAGTGCCGCAGTTGCCGGGTTAGTCCCATGCGCAGATTCAGGAACGAGGATCCGCTTGCGAGCCTCTCCTTTAGCTTCATGAGCAGCTCGAATAGCCATAACGCCACATAGCTCCCCATGGGCACCAGCCGCGGGAGACATGGCGACTGCCGGCATTCCTGTGATGGTCTTGAGCCAATGGGCCAAGTCGTCAATCAGTTCAAGAGCCCCCTGAACAGTGCTTACTGGCTGCATTGGATGAAGGTCGCCCAACCCGGCAAGCCGTGCTACTTTTTCATTAATGCGTGGATTATGCTTCATTGTGCAGGAGCCGAGCGGATAGAAACCAGAATCGATTGAATAATTCTGCCGACTTAACCGCACAAAATGACGAAGTACTTGTGGCTCCGATAAATCAGGAAGTCCGACCGGATTGTTTCGGGCCGTATTTCCCAATCGACTTTTCACCTTTTTGGGCTCTGCCATATCAACGCCAAGTCGTCCGGGAACACCCTGTTCGAAAATAAGCGGCGTTTCCAGGTCCAACGCTTTGTTACCGGTAAACGTATCCGTCGTGGAATTATCCTGTTCCGAGGTATTCGGACGGGTTGGTCTGCCTTGATTATTTAGCATCAGAGAATCTCCTTCAACGCAGAGACTAGTTTTCTTATGTCACCGGCGGCGCAGGTTTCCGTAACAGCAACCAAAAGCAAATTATCTGTACCGGCGTCGGGAAGAAGCCTTGCGACGGGTACGCCCCCCAAGATTCCCTTCTCCGCCAGTTTTTCGACGACATCAGTCGCATTGACAGACAAACGGAGCATAAATTCGTTGAAAAAGGTGTCATTAACCACTTCCACGCCGTCCAGCTCATTGAGTAATTCTGCGGCGGCTACCGCTTCGCCGTGGTTAATCTCGGCCAGCTTTGCAAAGCCGGTTTCTCCCAACAGGCTCATATGGACGGTAAAAGCTAATGAACACAAACCCGCATTTGTACATATATTACTTGTCGCTTTTTCCCGCCTGATATGTTGCTCCCGAGTGGATAGAGTCAAAACAAAACCGCGCTTTCCATCCTGATCAACTGTTTCCCCGCATAACCGACCTGGCATTTGCCGGACAAATTTTTGCCGTGTTGCCAGCAATCCTACATAAGGCCCACCGTACGACAAAGGAACGCCGATTGACTGCCCCTCACCTGCGACAATGTCTGCTCCCATTTCACCCGGTGACATCATGGCGCCGAGTGAAACTACTTCGTTGACAACAACAACCAGCAAAGCCCCTGCTGCATGGCATTTTTCTGCAAGATCAGTTAAATCCTGTACGCGGCCAAAAAAATCCGGGTTTTGAACAACAACACAAGCGATGTCAGATCCGATATGGGCTTCAAAATCCTCCCGACCTTCCAAGACAGGCGAAAGTTCCGTCGCTTCAAATTCTGTAAACTGTAACGTAGTTCGTGTTACGTCGCGGTAATGAGGGTGCAGGTTTCCCGACAAGATTGCTTTTTTACGCCGGGTCACCCGGCAGGCCATCAAGACTGATTCAGCACATGAAGTCGCGCCATCATACATAGACGCATTCGCCACTTCCATCCCGGTGATAAGAGCCACCTGCGTCTGAAATTCAAACAAAGCCTGAAGCGTCCCTTGACTGATTTCCGGCTGATACGGTGTATAGGCAGTCAAAAACTCAGACCGCTGTATGAGATGATCTGCGACTGATGGGACGTGATGTTGATAAGCGCCAGCACCCAAAAAGCACGGGGCAGAGTACGGTGACAGGTTTTTACCAGCAAGCGTACGAAAGTTTTTTTCAACATCCATTTCGCTCGCATGCAAAGGCAGATCCAGTAGCCCTTTCAAGCGCGCTTCAACAGGAATATCAACGAAAAGATCATCTACAGATCCAACGCCGATTTCTCCCAGCATTTTTGCGCGCTCATCAGCGGTATGCGGCATATACCTCATCAATCGAGTCCTTCAATGTATGTTTTATAGGCCTCTTCATCCATCAGGCCGTCAATTTCAGTTGGATCTGAAACCTCGATTTTAGCGAACCATCCGCCGCCATTTGGATCCTCGTTGACAAGCGTTGGTGCGTCCTCCAATTCGCCATTGACGGCGACAACAGCACCGCTGACGGGTGAGTATACTTCCGAAGCAGCTTTAACACTTTCAACGACAGCCAATTCATCTCCCTTGCTTAAGTCAGCGCCAACTTCCGGAACCTCGACAAAAACGACATCGCCCAACTGTTCTTGCGCGTAGTTACTAACGCCAATCGTTGCCACATTGCCTTCTAGTAAAATCCATTCGTGATCTTCGGTAAATTTGAGTGCCATTTTTCCGTTACTCCAGTGCTGGTTAATCTCTAAAATATCGCTGTTCGACAAACGGCATCTTGACGACTTTTGCCGGTCGTGCTTTGCCTCGAACAATTAGATTGAGGTCAGTGCCGATCGCGGCAAAGCCAAGTGGGACATACCCCATTGCGATCGGCATCTGTAACGACGGCGAAAAACCGCCCGATGTTACTTCGCCAATAATATTACCGTCCAGGTCTGCAATTTCAGTGTGCTCTCGTGCCGGGGCGCGTCCCTCGGGAATAAGGCCAACACGTTTCATTTCCGGTTTGTTGGCAATTTCCGCCTGTATGACAGACGCTCCCGGGAAGCCGCCTTCCTCCCGACGGCGCTTACTAATTGCCCAGATCAACCCGGCCGAAATAGGTGTCGTACTTTCCGTCAAATCATGTCCGTAAAGACAAAGGCCGGCCTCAAGCCGAAGTGAATCCCGGGCCCCCAGGCCCACCGCCGTAACGCCATTATGTCCCAGTAATTTGCTTGTTAATTGAACGGCCTGCTCATTGGGTATTGAAATTTCATACCCATCTTCACCGGTGTATCCGGAACGTGTTACGAAACAGAGAGCGCCGTCGATATTGACTTCTTGATAGCTCATAAAGGACATTGACGCGACTTCCGGCGCTATTCCGGAAAGTATAGCTGCGGCCTTCGGTCCTTGAAGTGCAATGAGCGCTCGATCCTTTAGTTCTGTTACGGTGGCTTTTCCTGCAAGACCATCAGTTAGCAACTTGATGTCTTGCTCTTTACAGGCTGCATTGACGACGACGAAGAGATCATGTTCTCGGCGGGTAACGATCAAGTCATCGAGTATACCGCCGTTCTCATTCGTCAAAAAGCTATAGCGCATACCACCAGCGCTCAACGCCTGAATATCACCCGGAATTAGGGCTTCAATTGCTGCTGCCGGATTTTCCCCCGTGATCACCACTTGCCCCATGTGTGAGACATCAAAAAGACCCGCAGACTCTCTTGTTGCGAGATGTTCTTTCAGAATACCGTCAGGATACTGGACCGGCATATCATAGCCGGCAAACGGGACCATCTTGGCGCCGAGTTTCACATGTAAATCATAAAGGATTGTTTTTTCAGTCGCCGAAGTATCGCTCATTAGTCAATCTCAGTTCAGGTCAAGAGTTGCTACGCACCAACATTTCCTATGCTGGCAGCAGCCCCCTCTGTCCTATAACCTGAGAGATTTGACGAAAGACGACACAAATAATTGATGTCCCGTCCAACGCTTACCCCTTCGGTGAAACCGCAATTGCGATTTGCTTTCCAGAGTTTCATCCCCCTGCGGTCCGGTTGCCTGAGAGTTTCCGGGGTGGTTGCTCCTTCGGCGACAGTTTAGTTACTGTCTCTCCCGCTGGGATCATCTGAATGTAGAAAGGATAATAGAGATCAGGTACCAAGAGTCAATAACCTTGGATTACTCGCTTGCAATGCAGGCAATAGCGTTTTCATCATAATGAGACGGTTAGTTAACCGACGATCTCTGCTTCAACTTCAATTGATCTTCCGTAAGCTGGAAGCCCAGAATAATGACGTAATCTCCGCCGGTTTTAAGTCCTGTGAGGGGAATCCGTTGTTCCATTTCTTCCTGGACCGCTCCCCGTCGCCTGCCTTCCGGTATTTCAATGGGGCTATAGAATATTTCTTTTGCAATTATTTTCCCGGTTCTTTCCGCAATAGCGACAAAGAAAGGAAATTCCTCAATCTGGCTTTCCGCCGCGGGTCCCTTGATCGCGCCTATCCGTAGAACAAGCTCAACAACAACAGCCGTATCCTCATCTACATACTGACAAAGGCCGCTCACCGGCGCCAGCACTCCTTCGAAACGGACATCTACTAAATCACGACCCTCGCCTTCTCGAAAGATCGTTATACTATCTGTACCAGGCAAGACCTCCAATCGGGGGCAGGGCAAAGGTGGTTTCGATTCGCCGAAAACGTCAAAAATACTTGTATCAACCGAGCTACTACATGAAATAATAAAAAGAGAGGTTATTGAAATAAATAGCCAACGGCATTTTCGGAATAATTGGGTCATGAAAAAATATGTCACCAGTTAAGAACTTCACTAAATTTTATTGTGGGTGCCATCACAAAGCGGATTTGATCCACTCTTCTTGCAACCACAAAAAAATACGGTTTTTGCATTGTCAGAGGAGAATGGTAAAGGCTTAAAATCAGTCGTGCTATGGGATCCATCGCAGAAGGGCTGTTTAGTACTTAGTCCACAGGAGCACCAAAAGTATTTTTTCCCTTCTTCCACATCTACTTTAAAAGGGGCTTTTTGCGCTATTTTCGGTTCTGTCATATTAAAATTCCTCGTCCCAAACTGGCCTTCCGCCCTAAACTATTGTAATACTCCGGCAAATCTAAGATGTACTGTTGTATTTAGCAAGCAACGGTATTTAAGTAATTGCCTTACGTTATCTAACTCGTTGCCTTTTGAATCAGCTAGTAATGCAGAGAGTGCCATATGGAACGAAATAAGCGGACCTTACTGCTCGCCGCCCCTAGAGGTTTTTGTGCAGGAGTGGATCGTGCCATTCAGATTGTCGAACGCGCTTTGGAAAAATACGGGGCACCTGTTTATGTAAGGCACGAAATTGTTCATAATCGTTTTGTCGTCGAGAGCCTCGAGAGCAAAGGAGCCGTTTTCGTCGATGAGCTCTCTGATGTTCCAAAGGATGTCCCTGTCATCTTTTCCGCTCATGGCGTCGCGAAATCAGTCCCCCAAGAGGCTGAAGGCCGGCAGATGTTCTATATTGATGCAACTTGCCCCTTGGTTAGCAAAGTCCACCGTGAAGCGGAACGTCACGAAAAAGACAATCTGGAGGTCATATTGATTGGGCACCGTGGTCATCCAGAAGTCATTGGTACAATGGGCCAGTTGGAAGAAGGAAAAATAACACTTGTTGAAACGACTGAAGAAGCGGCGTCATTTATCCCGAAACAAAAAGACAAGGGTTTAGCGTATCTAACGCAAACGACACTTTCAGTAGATGAAACCAAAGATATTGTCGATATTTTAAAAGCCCGGTTTCCGGAAATCCAAAGTCCGAAAAAAGAAGACATTTGCTACGCCACGACAAACCGGCAAGCCGCTGTAAAAGAGCTCGCCCAAAAATGTGATGGCCTGCTCGTTATCGGCGCACCAAATTCGTCGAATTCCATGCGCTTGGTTGAAGTTGGCCAAAAATCTGGTTGTTCGACGGTCGCCCTCGTCCAACGGGCGACAGATATTCCATGGAGCAGGTTAATGGATTGCGATACCGTCGGAATTACTGCAGGTGCCTCCGCCCCGGAAACGCTCGTTGAAGAAGTAGTTGCTGCCTTCGCAGAACGATACGATATAGAGGTGGAGGAAATCGTTACGCAAAAAGAACAGGTCGTCTTTAAAATACCACGTGTTCTGGAGGAATAAATGGCGGTTTATACGGAAATATCCGATGAAGATCTGGACGGATTACTCGATCAATATGATATCGGTCAGGCGTTATCCTGCAAAGGAATTGCTGAAGGTGTGGAAAATTCCAACTACTTACTTCATACGGAAACAGCCTTCTTTATCCTGACATTGTATGAAAAGCGGGTCCGCAAGGAAGATTTGCCGTTTTTTCTCGGACTGATGCAACATCTGGCTTCAGGTGGCTTTATGTCTCCCAAACCTATCCGGGCAAAAAATGGTGAGTTTTTGCAAGAAGTGGCGGGTCGGCCTGCTGCAATAATTGAATTCCTCGATGGGCGTTCCGTCAAACGTGCTTCCCCACAACATTGCGGATTGCTTGGTTCCGCCTTGGCACAATTGCATACGGCGGGCAGTGATTTTAAGCTTTTGCGCAAAAATACACTGTCGATAGAAAGCTGGCGGCCCTTATTCGAAGGCTGTCAGTCAGGAAGCCCGGTCGAATTGACACCACATTTGCTTTCTGAAATTGAAGGCGAGCTTCAGTATCTTGAGGAAAATTGGCCGTCAGATCTTCCGAGCGGGGTCATTCATGCGGATTTGTTTCCTGACAATATCTTCTTCCTCAACGACAATGTCAGTGGGGTCATAGACTATTATTTCGCCTGCAATGATTTTTTCGCCTTCGATCTTGCCATCTGTTTGAACGCCTGGTGTTTTGAAACAGACGGTAGTTTCAATATAACGAAGGCTCGTAAATTGCTAAATGGATACCGGTCTGTCCGTCCCTTTTCAAAAGAGGAATTAAGTTATCTACCACTTCTCTGCCGGGGCGCCTCTATCCGTTTTTTCCTGACGCGCTTATACGATTGGTTGAACCAAGTGGACGGCGCCTTGGTGAAACCGAAAGATCCTTTTGAATATTTGAAAAAATCGCAGTTCCATAGACTTGTGGAAACGGTTTCCGCATACGGGCTGGACTAGCTATTCTCAGGCTGACAAGAATCAGTCAAAAAGAGAATCAATTTCGTCTTGCGAAATCTCATGCCCCTCAACCCGTGGGCCATTGAGCTCGATATCATCGTCGAGTTGAACTTCCTGTTTAACGATGTCAACTTGCTCCAGTTCGCCTTCGCCACCCATGATATCAATCATGGCGCCTACGCGTTCTTCAACAAACGTCAGTGTATTGACAACTTTTGTTATGCGCTGTCCGGTTATATCCTGGAAATTGCAGGCTTCATAAATTTTCATAATGGCGCCATTGATGCCCTCGACAATTTCTGCCTCTTCCGGAGTGCTGGAATTCACCTCCAGGCTTTCATTTTTATTCTCAATGGTTTCAACGGCTTCCAGGATGGCATTTGTCGCTGATTCCGTATCAATTACGACAGCGCCCAGTTGATCAGACATAGCATTCAACTTCTGGCCCGACGCAGAGGATTGAAGCGAGGCTATTTCCCGCTTCGTCTCCATAATCACTTCGGACAGCTGTTGCAGTTCCTGCCGCAGTTTGACGAATTCCATGATTTCCATGGCTCCATCTTCCACCGGGGTTTCTTCGACATACTCTTCTTCCACACCGAGTTGTTTTCGCAATGCCTTGATTTCTGACAAGATATTCTCGTAGTGATGTTCGCTTGACCCGTCGTCAGAAACAGCCTTCGTTGGTTGATTTCCAGCGGAAAATTGCCGAATCTCGGCAGAAAATATTTTCTTTTGCATCTGTTTTACTCGGACCTCACAAATCAGTTGGGAATTACCACGCATCTCGTTTACCAAATAAGTATTGTAGAAATGGACTAATTTTCTGTTAAAAATAATAAATTTTCGGGAATTGCCGGGCCTGAAAAGACATGCTATTAGCCGAGATGGGCTATCATGAAAATTCGGCGGCTCCTTTCAAGTCTAAAATTTCAAGGAAATTGGTATGGGTAACAATGCTGTTATTATTTATACAGACGGCGCGTGCTCAGGAAATCCGGGCCCTGGCGGCTGGGGTGCCCTTCTGACCCATAAAGAAAGATCGAAGGAGTTATGCGGCGGTGAAAAAGAAACCACTAATAACCGCATGGAACTCATGGCGGCCATTCAGGCATTGAATTCGCTCAAAAAAAGCTCAAAAGTCGAACTCCATACGGATAGTACGTATGTAAAAGACGGAATCACGAAATGGGTGACAAACTGGAAGCGAAACGGCTGGAAAACGGCGGCAAAGAAACCAGTTAAGAACAAGGATTTATGGCTCATGCTTGAGGACGCTATCGGGCGTCACGAAATTGCCTGGAAATGGGTCAAAGGCCATGCTGGTAATCCTGGAAACGAAAAGGCTGACCAGCTGGCAAATACCGGAATGGAAACATTCAAAAAATAGAGATGGCAGCCCTTACTTATAATCTGCAAGCCGGTTATCGACGAACTGCAGATCTTCGGATCCAAGCTGTGCGATGAGACTATTTTTACGGACAAGAGCCCATTCGCGCCCTTGGCGTGCGGCAAGACTGTACCAAATTACCGCTTCCTTGAAATCAGCCTCTACGCCATAGCCATTTTCGTAAAACGTTCCCAAGTTCAACTGGGCCGTCGCGTCCCCGCTTTCTGCGGCAATACGGTACAATTCGAGGGCTTTCGAATAATCCTGCGCGACCCCTTCCCCACGTTCGAGAAAACTGGCATAGGCAACCTGACAACGGATCTCGCCTTCGTCGGCGCATCGCTTGAAATGGCGGAGAGCCCCGATCGAATCCCCGCTATCCAAAATACGGACGCCTTCATGGAAATCATTCGGCTGCGCGTAGCTAACAGAGCCGAAGGGCATCATGAATAACAACACACAAAGGAAATATTTCATATTCAGCTCCTTAAAAGAAAAAAGGGAAAGCTGTAACCTTCCCTTTTCGCATCATCAGCTAGAGTTGGCCGAGCAGCGTTTCCGCATCGGAAACTTCAAACCCGCCGGTTTCTTCCAGATTTAGCTGCGTTACGGTGCCATCATCGACAACCATGGAATAACGGCGTGAGCGAATGCCAAGGCCGGCGCCGGACGCATCAAACTCTACATTCAGGGCCTTCGTAAAAGCCGCATCAGGATCAGCAACCATTTTAACGCTTCCTGCGTTATGATCTTTACCCCATGCGCCCATGACAAAAGGATCGTTGACGGACAGGCAAATAATATCATCAACACCCTTACTGGAAAGATTTGACGCATTGTTCACAAATCCCGGAAGATGTTTCGCAGAACAAGTCGGTGTATAGGCACCAGGAACCGCAAACAACGCCACTTTCTTTCCACCGAATAAATCACCGACCGACATTTTTGTTGGTCCTTTTTCGGTCATCATCATCAAATCGACATTTGGAAGTTTATCGCCAACTTGTATCGTCATATCTACATTCCTATGATTGGTTTCCAAGATTAGAAGAATTAAGTGCCTATAACATAATCATGTCGGCAGAAATAAAAAGCATTCAATTCATAACGCATAAATTCCCTAATTAATGAGCAAAGTGCCCTCGCTCGCAAAATCCTGGTCAAACACCGTCACCGTTATCGATTGATCCTTCAGCACATCCTTTTTCGTCGGTAAATCAGCCTCGATATCAAAAATGACGGTTTTCCTGTCTTGGGAAAAACGGCTGGAAAGCACGGCAAAAAAAGTACCTTCTTGTCCTTCCAGGGCTATTTTCGGATCCTTGAACGCCGCATTGGCGACAGCGGTCACAGAAAATAGGGATTTTCCAATAGACTTAGCGGTTACCAATGATATGGCCGAGAAATCATCTCCGACGGTATGCGGGACAAGGTTGACAAATTCTTCAATAATCGGAGCCTGCAATGAAAGCTCGCCCGTATCAGCCGGTAAGGTAAAAGAAAAGTCATGCTGATAGGGGATGCAAACCTGCTCACAAATACCGTAAAAAAGTTTTAGTCTTAAATCAAGTGGCTGAGACGAATCCTTGACTTCGACCGTAATCGGATACACCACTTCATCATGATATCCCCAGGTCGTCAGGCCAAAAACATCAAATTGTTCCGGCGCCGGCCAATGAACGGTGCTCTGCTTGAAATTAATCGATCCCGACCAGTCAAACTGAGGTGGAATCCCGGCGTCTCCCGGGCTGCGCCAATAGATTTTCCAACCCTTTTGCAACTGAACCTGCAATCCCAAACGGATGGCTTGATGCCCTTTGACCCCGTCTACTTCAGAGATTAACCGGATCTTTGACTGCTCTGTCTCTTCCCATGCAGAGGCTGAACCGGCCTGCGCTGTTTGTCCGGCAAAAGCCAAAATAGCCAGCATATAGAAGGAGCTTTGAAAAATAGCCGCAGTTTTCATCAATTTACGCTCGCCGTTTAAAAAAAGACATTTTCATCCTATATAAGGCAATATTAACAGATTATGTGTCACATTCTCATCAACAATAGTTCAACTAGTGGGAATCCCCGTAAAGTGGGTGTATATATTTAGGGTATGACTGAAGAAACCATAGAGACCGGATATTTGGATGGCAAACTGCTGGTAGCCATGCCAACCATGACTGATCCGCGCTTCGAACGAGCGGTCATTCTGCTCTGCGCACATTCAGAATCAGGCGCCATGGGAATTCTCCTAAACAAGACCCTGGATGCTCTCTCTTTTACAGAACTGCTGGAGCAACTCGATATTCCGGAAGTTGGCGACGCCAGCCAAATCAAAGTTCATTTTGGCGGCCCGGTCGATACGGAACGTGGATTCGTTGTTCATTCAACAGACTTACTTCATGATACGACATTGGTTATCGGCGGCGGCATGGCCCTCACCGCGACCATTGATATGTTAAAATCCATTGCCAAGGGCACCGGCCCAGATAACAGTTTCCTAGCGCTTGGCTACGCGGGATGGGGGCCCGGACAGTTGGAACAGGAACTTCAACAAAATGGTTGGCTGGTTGTCACCCCTGATATGGATATTGTATTTGGGGCCGAATTAGATCAGAAATGGCAAGCGGCCGTCACCAAACTCGGTGTTGATCCAGCATTACTTTCTGGTGATATCGGCCACGCGTAACGTTATGGGCTGCGCGGCGCAATTGTATCGCCGTTCAAGAAGGCATAGAGTAAATGATCATGCCACACACCATTTATACATAGATATTCCCGCGCAACGCCTTCGCGCGAAAATCCAACTTTTTCAAGCAAAGCAGAGCTGGGAACATTTTCCGGCAGGCAGGCAGCTTCCATGCGCCGCAATCCATGATGATCAAATACTTTGGGGATTAATCCACAGAGCGCTTCGAACATATAGCCATGGCGTGCAAATCTTTGTCCTGTCCAATATCCCAAGGTACCGGTTTGCGAGACTCCCCTGCGGATATTGCTGAGTGTTACGCCGCCGACAATCTGGTGATTGTTCTGCTGAAAAATAAAAAATGCGTGCCCGAGATCCTCGCGGGCATCCCGGGAATAGCGGCGCATTCGTAACCTATAGTTTGCTTTCGACAGCGTATCCGCCGTCCAAACCGGTTCCCATGGTACCAGGAAATGCCGGCTCTCTGATCGCAGGCTTGCCCAAGCTTGCCAATCCGACATCTTGGGAGCGCGCAGATAAAGTCGCCTTGTCCGTATTTTGGGACCTACGCCAATATTTGTCAGCCGTTCCAACATGGGAGCCTCAACAATCAGATTTTCACCATTCGATAAACACTACCCCAGCATTCACGCCTAATCTAGCCCCACATATGATTTGTAACCTTATGGGCTTGAATTAAGCGATGAAATCCACCTTGAATTTTCCAGGCGGGCTTCATTATTTAGATTATCAAACGAGACGAAATACTAAGCTCAGGACCCTAGTTCAGTTTCTGAGATATTGATGCGAATGACGTCGCCGATTTCAACGGGCCAATCGCCGCAATTGTTGGAGTAATACCTGTAAACAATCGGCCCGCCAGGTCTTGAACATGGGCGGTCGTGACGGCATCAATATTTGCGATGGTTTCAGTTGCCGGAATGATGCGGTCGAAAATCAGCATTTGCCGAGCATATACTTCAGATCGTGAAGCCGGACTTTCCTGCCCCATCAACATTGCCGTCTTATGCTGCGCCTTTGCCCGGTTGACTTCCGTTTCCAAGATGCCCCCGGTCGCCCGGAGCAGCTCATCGGCAAGCACAGAGCTCAACTCATCAATCTGATCTTCTCCTGTCCCTGCATAAACAGTAAACAAGCCTGTATCCGCAAAGGAAGAGGCAAAGCTGAAGACGGAATAACACAGACCCCGCTGCTCTCTCAGTTCTTGAAACAAACGGGACGACATGCCCCCGCCCAGCAAGCCCGAAAGAATCTGCGAGGTATAAAAATCATCATCACCATAGGCAACGCCGGGTACAGAGAGGGCAAAATGGATTTGTTCGAGTTCCCGGTCTTCCAGAAACTCGCCGCCCTTGTATATTGCGCCTTCCATATTGGTCGCGCCATCGGTCGGCAGCTCGCTGAAAGCTTGCTCGGCCAGGCTGACCAAATCATCGTGATCAATCGCCCCGGACGCACTAAGAACCATTTTCGATGCGAGATATCGTTTCTTCATATATCCCGCGACGGTCTCCCGGCCAAAGCCGCGAACTTTCGTCGAGGTCCCAAGGATGGAACGCCCCAAAGGCTGATCCGGGTAGGCGGTCTCCTGCAAATGGTCAAAGATTATATCGTCCGGCGTATCGTGGGTTTGTCCTATTTCCTGAACGATAACTTCCTTTTCGCGGCCCAATTCCGTATCGTCAAAACTTGAATGCTGCAAGATATCCCCAAGAATATCCACAGCTAGCGGCACGTCCGCTTTTAGCACGCGCGCGAAGTAAGCCGTCTGATCCCGACTAGTATAGGCGTTGAGATGCCCGCCCACTGCTTCAATAACTTCGGCGATTTCCAGCGCCGTCCGCTTTTCCGTTCCCTTGAACGCCATATGTTCGAGAACATGCGAAATACCATTTTCAGCCACAGTCTCGTGACGGGCACCAGTGTCTACCCAGACACCTACCGCCGCGGTCTCCAAACCGGGCATTGGATCCGAGATAACGCGCAGGCCGTTGCTCAATGTCGATACTTTTAAGCTCATAGAATTTCTTTCAATTTAGGTGGCCTGCAAGATACGGGCTCTTTCCCTAATAAAGGATTTCACTGTCCCTAAGTCATTGGGAAGGTGAACCAATCGCTCTTCGCGAGTGAATAAATCGGACAGAGGATCCGGCAGTTCCGGATGGACGCCTGTTGCCTTTTCAACCGCATCAGGGAACTTGGCCGGATGTGCGGTGGACAAGGTCACGAGGGGTGCTGTCGTTCGGTTCCGACAGTCCGCGCCAACCTTCAAACCCACCGCTGTGTGCGGGTCTACGAGCTTTACGCTATTCTGCAGGGTTTTCTGAATTGTCTGCAATGTATCGTCTTCACTGCTGCTGCCGGCGGAAAAAATACCTTCATTCAGCAAAGCCATATTGACGGCAAATCCGCCGTCAGAATCAAGCTTTACCATAAGATCGCTGACAGCCGCACCATCGCGACCATGCAAGTCGAACAAGAACCGCTCGAAGTTACTGGACACCTGAATGTCCATGCTCGGGCTGATGGTCGGATCGACACCAGACTTACGATATTCCCCGGAATTGAAGAACCGGGAAAGAATATCATTGCGGTTCGTGGCGACGATCAGCTGCTCGATGGGCAGCCCCATTTTACTGGCAGCATAGCCGGCATAAACGTCCCCGAAGTTACCACTCGGCACGGAGAAGGAAATAGCCCTGTCGGGCGATCCCAGGCTGACACCAACCGTAAAATAATAGACGATCTGGGCCATGACCCGGGCCCAGTTGATAGAATTGACAGCAGAAATCGCAAGCTCATCGCGGAACGCAAGATCGTTGAACATAGCTTTGACCATGGCCTGACAATCATCAAAATCGCCTTCAATCGCAATGTTATGCACATTGCTGTCCAGAACCGTCGTCATCTGCCGCCTTTGCACGTCCGAGACGCGTCCCGCCGGATGCAGAATAAAGATATCAACCGCATCCCGGCCCCGACAGGCATCGATGGCAGCGGACCCTGTATCTCCGGATGTGGCACCAACGATCGTCACCCGCTTCCCCCGGCTCCCCAGTAGATGATCATAAAGCAACCCTAAAAGCTGCAGCGCGACATCCTTAAACGCCAGGGTCGGACCATGATAAAGTTCCATCAGAAACTCATTGGATCCGAGCTGGCTGATGGGGACCACGGCCTGGTGGGAAAAACTGGCATAAGCTTTCGCCGTCATGACCTGAAATTCAGCTTTTGAAATACTGTCCCCGAGAAACGGGTAGAGCAGAAACGCTGCCGCATCGGCATAATCCATGCCGACGAGTCCGCGAATTTCGGCCGCTGAAAATTGCGGCCATGTTTCAGGAACATACAATCCGCCATCGCGGGCCAGTCCCGTCAGGACGACCTCATCAAAACTCAGAGCCGGCGCCGTGCCGCGCGTGCTGATATAGCGCACCATTCTTCTCCATCTATTAACTCAAAAGGCGGGAGAGAGTAAGCATATGATCCGCCGTGACGCAAGCGCAGACTTGTCCATAACCAGACCGTTCCATCATATTTTAATGATTTTCCTAGGTCGAAAGATAGCGGGCGTTCAAATGCGCTTTAAATGCTTCAGTATGAAGCGGACGTCCCGTCGCCGCTTGCAGAATCTCATTCGTCGATTTGGAGCTGCCGACCTGATGAATATTCTGACGCAGCCAATTTACCAGCCCGTCAAACTTTCCGCCCCGAATTTGCGCCTGTAGTTTTTCTACACCCTCAAAAGCCGCTTGGAAAATCTGGGCGGCAGCCAAAGCCCCCATGGTATAGGTCGGGAAATACCCGATCGCCCCACTTGGCCAGTGAATATCCTGAAGACATCCCATACTGTCATTTGGCGGCGTAATGCCCAACAGGTCTTGCATCTGATCATTCCATGCGCCGGGCAGTTCCGTTATGGCAAGGTCCCCGGCAAGCAGGGCTTTTTCCAATCGATAGCGGAGAATCACATGCAACGGATAGGTCACCTCATCGGCATCGACGCGGATCATATCTGGTTTGACGTTCAAATATAGTCGTTGCAGGTTTTGAATGTCCCAGGCAGGACCGCCCCCCAGATAGGCCAATTTCATTTTCGGTAGTGCATAGGACAGAAAATCCTGCCCGCGGGACAATTGCATTTCCACGAGCAAAGACTGGCTTTCATGAAGCGCCATCCCGCGTGCCAGTCCCACCGGCTGCGATCGCCACTTCTCAGGGAGCCCCTGTTCATAGAGGGCATGTCCGGTTTCATGCAGGGTTCCCATCAGGCTCTGAGTGAAATCCTCGGTTACGTACCGTGTGGTCAGGCGAACATCATCGGGAATACCACCGGTAAAGGGATGATGACTGATATCAAGACGCCCGTGATCGAAATCGAACCCCAGCGCAGCCATGAAATCATGGCCAACCTGTTTCTGGATTTCAATGGCAAACGGCCCTTCCGGTAAAATCAAATCCGGCAGGCTTTTCTGATGCTCAAGAACCTGTTGTAAAAAGCCCGGCAGGAAGGCCCCAAGATCATCAAAGAGCGTATCAATGGTCGCGGACCTACATCCGGGTTCATATTGATCGAGCAAGGCGTCATAGGGCGAGACATTGAACGCCTCTGACTTGGCGGCAGCCATTTGCCGGGTCAGGCTGACAACTTCCTCGAGCGACGGGACCAAGCCCTTAAAGTCGTTTTCTTCTCGCGCTGCCCGCCACTGCATTTCACAGGCCGAAGTCGCATGGGAATGGGCTTCGACCAGATCTGTGTCCACAGCCGTCGCATGGCGCCAACTATTCCGCATTTCCCGAAGGTTCGCCTGTTGCCAATCGTCAAGGTCAGCGTGATCAGTTTCCGCCCTATCGAGCAAGTCATCAAGGACGGGATCCGTCAGCAAATCGTGAGCAAGGACGCCGAGGGTCGCCAGTTGTTCGGCCCGGGCCGCGCTGCCGCCATCTGGCATGATAACGGCGCTATCCCAATGCAACATTGCCATGGCGCCTGACAGCGCCGATTGGCGTGCAAATCTCTGCTCGAGCTTGTTATAAGCGGACATGGCTATCTTACGGTTCGCCATTTTGACGGCCGCGCTTGACGCCATATAATACAAAAATGACGATCATGGCAATCGCCAGGCCAATCCAGGTAAAGGCGTACTGAAAATGATTATTCGGTAATGTCACCCGGGTCTGCCCCCCTATGGGAAATCCACCGGGAACCTCACTCGCATCGACCTCAACGAAGACAGGGGCAACGCTGGCGCCAATATGCTCCCCCATGGCCTGCAATTCGCCATACAGCCAGACATTGGTCTCGGGGTTGCTTTGCGGCATAAAGGACCACCCTTTGGCCCATGGCTTGCGCGCGATCCCGCTGAGGGTGATTTCGCCGTCTAGCAAGCCCTCAGCCCGGGCGGAAGCCTCTTTGCGTGCTTCTGGCACCCATCCGCGATTAACCAGCACGACATCGCCTTCAGCACTGCGCCTGAGCGGTGTGATAACTTGAAACCCCTTACGACCTTTGTCCGCATGGGAGAACAGATGCAGCTCATTTTCATGGTCAAAAACCCCGGTCACACTGACCCGGCGATACTGCCAGTCTTCGGGCACGATATCTCCGGCAGGTAATGACACAGGCGCTGTTGCCAGCTGCGCATTGATCTGTTCGACCAGATTAACTTTCCAGACATAGCGATTAACTTGCCAAACGCTCAACGCCAGCAGAATGACGACGACCGGCACTGTAATCAATGTCGGGAGAAGTCCGGGTGAAAAATTTTTCATAATTAGTAGCGCTTAACTTCCGAGCTGGCTTTATGTTTGAATTGCAAGGCGATCAGATACGCCTTGGAGGGTCTTAACAGACCGATACAGAGAATAAATATGGTCGGCAACCAGATTGTCAATTGCAGCCAGTAAGGTGGACTAAAAGTAAATTCAGTCCAGACCGCCAGTCCCGCGACAATAAAGCCGACAATCAGAATAATAAATACGGCTGGCCCGTCGCCGCTATTAACAGCCGAAAAATCCTGGTTACAAACAGAGCAGGCTTCCTGGAGATCTAGGAAGCCCATAAAAAGTTTCCCCTTTCCGCAAACCGGGCATTTGCAGGTAAGCCCGGCGCGCAAAGGGGAAATAGATTTTCCATACGAATATGACATTCGTATTTTAGGTTAGGTCCATTCTGGTCCCGCACCCCACCAGTAAACAGCGAAGAAAAGAAACAGCCAGACAACGTCAACAAAATGCCAGTACCAAGCGGCGGCTTCAAAACCGAAATGATGGGTCGGTGTAAAGTGGCCTTTCATGGCCCGGAACAAGCAGACCAACAGAAATACTGTTCCAATGAATACATGCGCCCCATGAAAACCGGTGGCCATGTAGAAAGTTGACGGATAAATCCCATCGGTGAACCCAAATGCTGCATGGCTATATTCGTAAATCTGGACAGCGGTAAAGCTGGCGCCCAGGATCACCGTCAGGACAAGTCCCTGAACCAACCCTTTGCGATCCCCGTGCTGCAACGCATGATGCGCCCAGGTAACGGTTGTTCCGGACAACAACAGGATAATCGTATTCAACAGCGGGATATGCCAGGGATTGAAGGTCTGAATACCTTCCGGAGGCCAGACACCGCCACCAACTTCCGTTGGGAATAATCCAGCATTAAAATAAGCCCAGAACCAGGCAACGAAGAACATCACTTCCGATGCGATGAACATGATCATGCCATAGCGCAGACCAAGTTGAACAACCGGCGTGTGGTGACCTTCATGCTCACCTTCCTTGACCACGTCTTTCCACCAGGTGAAAGCCGTATAACAAAGGACAACAAATCCAATGATGAAAATCGCCATGCCACCTGAGGCTTCGTGCATCCACATGACCGCGCCAATCGCAGCTGCAAATACGGCTATCGCCGCAAGTGCCGGCCACGGGCTTGGGTCGACTAAGTGATAATCATGTTGCTTGGCGTGTGAATCTGCCATTCTTTAACTCCTGCAAATTGCCGGATCCCCTCCAGCTTATAGTTACTCGACGTCCAACCGGTTAATTAACATTAACCGATTTTTTCTCTGTTTTAGCGGAAACATCCACTTCTTCTTCCTCATCCTCATCCTCACTTACGAAGAAAGTATAAGAAAGCGTAATAACGGTTACTTCTTTAGCATTCGGATCCAGATCAATTTCCGGATCAACGAAAAACGTCACCGGCATATCAACCCGTTCGCCGGGCTTCAAGACCTGTTCGGTAAAGCAGAAGCAATCGATCTTCGTAAAATACTGACCAACTTTTTGCGGTGTCACATTAAATGTTGCCGTACCCCTGATCACTTTATCCGTCGGATTGTAGGCTTCATAAAATGCCAGCCCGGTCTCCCCTACCTTCAAGGTTACCTTATGCTGAACTGGTTTGAAATCCCACGGCATGCCGCGGCTGGTATTGGCATCAAATTCGATGGTCATGACGCGATCTAGAACCACATCCGGTGCCATGCTCGCCTGTTGTGTGGTTCCGCCATATCCGGTTACCCGACAGAAAAGATCATATAAAGGCACAGACGCATAGGCGAGCCCAACCATTCCGGCCACAACACTGACCAGAAAGAGGGCTAAACGTTTTGATTTTGCCTGCGTTTGCTTCATTTTTCTCACGGGCCTGACATTTTGACGACGGTAATAAAGTAAAACAACACAACCAGCGCCAACAAGATACCGCCGACAATCCAGTTCCGGGTGCGCAGTTTTTTCTTTCGATCATCATCTGACATACTAAACAACGGCCTTTACCAGACTTTCGCCCAATAAAATGGCGAACAGTAAAAAGAGGTACAAAATGGAATAGGCAAAGAGCTGCTTGGCACTTCCTTCGTCTTTCTTCGCATAGACTTTAATAGCTCCCAGAACAAAAAGGGTGCTCAGGATTGTCGCGCCAAAGCCATAAAAAATTCCGGCAAATCCGAGGAAATATGGCATGATTGTCACGGGGAAAAGCAGGACACTGTATAGAACAACCTGTTTGCGCGTCGCCTCACGACCCGCAACAACGGGCAGCATCGGGACGCCGGCTTTCGCATAATCAATATCGCGCCACAGCGACAGCGCCCAGAAATGCGGCGGTGTCCACATGAAAATAATCGCGAACAGAACCATGGATTCGACACTAACGTCACCGCTAACCGCCGCCCAGCCTATCATCGGAGGAAACGCGCCGGCCGCGCCGCCAATAACAATATTTTGCGGTGTCCGCCGTTTCAGCCACATGGTGTAAACAAAAACGTAAAAGGCAATGGTGACCGCTAACAGAACAGCTGCCACATAATTTATCGCCAGCCCCATCAGGACGACAGAGGCGATAGATAAAGCAGTTCCGAAAGCCAGAGCTTCGTTGGCTGTTATCCGGCCTGCCGGAATTGGACGCGCTTTTGTGCGTTCCATAATCGCGTCGATATCTGCGTCATACCACATATTAATGGCACCGGATGCACCGGCGCCGACAGCAATACAGAGCAGCGCTGTAAAGGCCAGAACAGGATGCAGCGTGCCGGGTGCAACAGCCATTCCTACCAATCCTGTAAAGACCACAAGCGACATCACACGCGGCTTCAGCAGTGCAAAATAATCGCCAACCCGCGCCGGTTCTGTTTGGGCACGGGTTGAGATAGTTTCTTTTATGACGCTTGTGTCAGACACAAGTTACTCCTGTAAAAGCTTACTTGATGATCGGCAGTTCATTGTACTGATGGAAGGGCGGAGGAGATGGCAATGTCCACTCCAAAGTAGTCGCGCCTTCACCCCACGGATTGTCTGCAGCCTGTTCACCGCGCAAGAATGCGTGGATCACGGTGATCAGGAAGATGACGACACCAACCCCAGCAATATATGAACCATAAGAAGAAATCTCGTTAAAGCCGGCAAACGCATCCGGATAATCCGGAATACGGCGCGGCATGCCCGCCAACCCGAGGAAATGCATCGGGAAGAAGATCAAGTTCACCCCGATAAAAGTCACCCAGAAATGCAAATGAGCAAGTTTTTCAGAATAATTATACCCGGTCATCTTAGGAAACCAGTAGTAGAAGCCGGCGAAAATCGCGAACACGGCCCCCAAACTCAGAACGTAATGGAAATGACCGACAACATAATAGGTATCATGCAGCACCACATCCAAACCGGCATTGGCGAGAACCACCCCAGTCACACCGCCGACGGTAAACAGGAAGATAAAGCCAAGTGCCCAGACCATAGGAGCCTTGAACTCAATGGAGCCGCCCCACATTGTCGCAATCCAGGAGAAGATCTTGATACCGGTCGGTACCGCGATCACCAATGTTGCCACAAGGAAGTACGCCCGGGTATCGACATTCATTCCGACCGTATACATATGATGGGCCCAGACGACAAAACCAACAGCACCAATGGCAACCATGGCGTAGGCCATGCCGAGATACCCGAACACGGGTTTATTACTGAAAGTCGACACAATCTGACTGATGATACCAAAGCCCGGGAGAATAAGAATATACACTTCCGGGTGTCCGAAGAACCAGAACAGATGCTGGAACAGGATCGGATCGCCGCCGCCTTCAGGATTAAAGAAGGTCGTGCCGAAGTTCCGGTCTGTCAGGAGCATTGTAATGCCGCCTGCCAAAACTGGCAGTGACAAGAGCAGCAGGAATGCGGTGACAAGAACGGACCATACAAAGAGCGGCATCCGATGCATTGTCATGCCGGGCGCCCGCATATTGAAAATTGTTGTAATGAAGTTAATCGCACCCAGAATAGAGGAGGCACCGGCTAAATGTAGACTGAGGATACCAAAATCGACGGCCATGCCCGGATGCCCGATGCTGGACGAAAGCGGCGGATACAATGTCCAACCGCCACCAACACCGGTATTACCGGCCGGTCCTTCAACAAAAATCGAAATCAGCAACAGGCCAAGAGACGGGGGCAACAACCAGAACGAAATATTGTTCATCCGCGGGAACGCCATATCCGGCGCCCCGATCATCAAGGGGACAATCCAGTTACCAAAACCACCAATCAATGCCGGCATCACCATAAAGAAAATCATGATCAGGCCGTGACCGGTAATAAGAACGTTGAAGAAATGGTAATTGCCGTCTAACAGCTGATCACCAGGCAATTGCAACTCCGCCCGGATAATGATGGACATTGTGCCGCCAATAATACCCGCAATCACCGCAAATATCAGATACATTGTTCCAATATCTTTGTGGTTTGTCGAATAGACCCAACGCTTCCAGCCGGAAGGTGTGTGTTCGTCGTGAGCGGCCGCTGAACCGTATGCCATAATCTTTTGCCTCTCTTTAACTTGTTATTGTGCGCTAGGGGATGCGATCTGAGCGAACTTAATCGTTGGCGCACCGCCACTGGCGAATTCTTTTTTAGCTTCCACGAGCCATTTTGCGTAATCTTCCTGGCTGACCGCTTTCACCATGATCGGCATAAATCCGTGTCGTGAACCGCAAATCTCTGAGCACTGACCATAATAGGTTCCGGTTTTCTCAATACGCATCCATGTTTCGTTCAGACGACCGGGAACTGCGTCCATTTTTACACCCAATGAAGGCATAGCCCATGAATGAATAACGTCTTCGGCCGTCACAAGAATACGAATATTCGTATTAACCGGCACCACAATGGCATTGTCTGTGGCAAGAAGGCGGGGTTGACCCGGTTTCAGTTCATCGTCTTCCAGCATGATCGCTTCAAACGTCAAGTCGTCTTCATCGGTATATTCATACCCCCAGTACCACTGATAGCCGATCGCCTTGATGGTCATATCCGGTGTTTCGACCCGATCACCGAAATACAGCAATTTCAGGGATGGAATCATGATTACAATCAGAATCATGATCGGAACCACAGTCCAGACAATTTCAATCAGGGTATTATGAGATGTTTTGGTGGGAGTCGGGTTCGCTCTTCTATTAAACCGTATCATCACGTAAATGAGCAGTAACAGTACGAAGACAGAAATTATGCTGATGATCCAAAGCAGCATAGTGTGGAAGACTTGCTGATCCGCCGCCACCGGAGAAAAAGCTTCCTGTAAACCCAACTGCCAGGGAAAAGGCTGCCCCTGCTCCGCCATTGCGCTTCCCATCGCCAATATTGTCACCGCGCCGGCGGTAAAAAGTGCGATAAGTTTTCTAACCATACCCATCTCTATTTCCCGTTCTTAATCACTTACGTGTATGTCCACCCAAATCTGCAAACCACTATACCCGCAGCCGAACAAATTTTGGACTGTTTTTTGATTTATACTCAGTCTCATTGATCCAAATCAAAAATGTTTCATTTAGCTGCGCGGGAAACTACACCACGGATACGGCAAAGAACAAGCCTAAGACTGCATAATAAATTCCATCTTCAACCAACTGCGTCTTGTATATCACACTGGGTAATTAAAAAACTTAACAATATCAATTTCTTAGTATTAGTCCGCTTTGTATCAGAAATTTAAATTCCGCCAATGGTCATCTGAGAATCTTTCAAGCCATTGTGACACTTTGTCACACCACCCTTGCTCGATGTCGGGGAATTTAACCAGAATCTTTTTACTTCGCCGTCCTGCATCTCGACAATTGGTTACAAAAGGCACATATTCGGGTCGTAATCAAACTGACAAAAAAAGTATCTGGAGTTTCCTAGTATGACCGATGTAACGACTGCAAATCAGATGTTCTTTGATCCAACAAGTATGGATCGCGGAGCCGTGGAAAATCTGGTCTCGGACGCCCTGAAGGATGCGGATGACGGCGAACTCTATTTGGAGTATCGGCAATCGGAGGGATTTTCCTTTGACGATGGTCGTCTAAAAAGCGCCAGTTTTGATACAACTCAGGGCTTTGGGTTGCGCGCCGTCGTCGGCGAAGCAACCGGCTTCGCTCATGCCTCCGAATTGAGCGAACAGGCCATTAAAAATGCGTCCGGCACGGTTCGAGCCGTGCAAACCGGGCGAAGTGGACAGTCTGCGCTGGCCCCCGCCGGCGCCAACCGGGCGCTATATAGTGACGAGAATCCACTCACAGAAATCCCGTTTGATGCAAAGGTCAAAGCCCTTGCCGAGATCGATGCCTATGCTCGTGCGAAGGATAAACGGGTGGTGCAAGTCTCCGCCTCTCTCGCCGGATCCTGGCAGGGTATCGAGATAATCCGCTCCGGTGGGGAGCGATCTGGCGATATTCGCCCTCTTGTACGTCTTAATGTGTCCGTTGTTGTGGAAAAAGACGGGCGCCGTGAAACCGGGAGCCATGGAATGGGTGGCCGCACTGGATATGATTTTTATCTTGAAGAAGAAACCTGGAAATCGGCGGTTGATGAAGCCTTGCGCCAAGCTGTCGTCAATCTCAGTTCGGTCGATGCACCGGCGGGTGAAATGGATGTTGTCCTTGGCCCCGGATGGCCCGGCATAATACTGCATGAGGCAATTGGCCATGGCCTCGAAGGAGATTTCAACCGCAAAAAAACATCCGTCTTTTCAGATCTCATCGGGGAACGGATAGCTGCCCCGGGTGTTACGGTTATCGATGACGGCACCCTGCCGGATCGTCGCGGGTCCCTCAGTATCGACGATGAAGGGACAGCGACCTCATCTACAACGCTTATAGAAGACGGTATCCTCGTCGGATATATGCAAGACCGCCAGAATGCTCGTCTGATGGGCGTCGAACCAACAGGCAATGGTCGCCGGGAAAGCTTCGCGCATATGCCGATGCCACGCATGACCAATACATATATGCTGGGCGGGGACCGGGATCCTGAGGAAATTCTTAAATCTGTCAAAAAGGGTTTGTTCACCGCAAATTTTGGCGGCGGGCAAGTGGATATCGTATCCGGGAAATTTGTCTTCTCATGCACTGAAGCCTATCTTATTGAAGATGGAAAATTAACATCGCCGGTAAAAGGGGCAACTCTCATCGGTACAGGCAGTGAAGCCTTGAAAAAAGTCACGGCTATTGGCAACGATATGGCCCTCGATAGCGGTATCGGTACGTGCGGAAAGGCGGGTCAAAGCGTGCCGGTTGGAGTGGGTCAACCAACGATGCTCATTGAAGGACTGACGGTCGGCGGCACCGCAAGCTAGCTTAACGGAGTAAACTCATGGGATGGGACCGACGCATTTTTCTGTCCGTATGTCTTATTGCCTCGATGACAACTTCATGGGCCGTTGCCGAAGACTGGTTACCACCTGGCAGCACGACGGAAATGATAGGCGTAAAGCCAGCCGAATTACTGGATCCTTCTCGGGAGTTATCAAACCAGGTTCTGCTTGGCCGCCTACTTTTTCGCAGCCCCAGCTTACTCGGCGAAAAAGCTATCCGCATTGGTATGTCCTGTGACAGCTGCCATACCAATGGGCATGTCAATACAAGCTTTTACATTGAAGGATTATCAGACCGCCCGGGAAGAATAGATGTTAGCAATCGGTTCTGGCAGGCGGGATTTGATGACAATATCGACAACCCTATCGATATTCCAAGCCTTAGAAATGTAAAGAGTAAAACCGAACTCGGGACAAAAGTCATTTTTTCGAATTTACCTGCCTTTACAAGACATGTCATTTCGACAGAATTTGCCGGCCCACCAATCACGGAAGGCGAGATGAACGCTCTAGTATCATACATGAATTCTTTAGATATCAACGGTTTAGATACTAGATATATATATGCAACAACTGGTATAGACAGCCCCTATGCGGGTTTGCTCACCCGCCCTGTGCAGGCTCAAGATTTCCAACAGGTAGATAGTCTTATTGATTTGATCCGGGCAGATCTCGGCCGGCAGGTGACAACCGAAACACGAGCGAAAATCAGCACAAAGATCCGTTTAATGAAGTCTTTACGCGCCGCCGCCGCGGCAGACAACTATGAGGAGGCGAAAGCCTTTTTGGAAAAACTCAAACGCTAAGCAAAATCAATAGGCGTATTCCGTGAAGGCCGGATTTGTTGATTCTTCCCAGTCCCCATAAAACTTGGCAAGCATTTCGTCCGCCGGTGTCGTCCCTGTCTCAACTGTTGTTTTTAACGCGTTCAAAAAATGGGTTTCATCTTCTCCAAAGCTATCAAGACGCTTACGAGCTTTCAGCCCACTGCTCGCGATATCCAGAACATCAGACGCTAATTCACGCATCGTCCGTCCATCCGGAGTTTCCGTCTTCAGCGCGTGGGTAATGACATCTTCTCGCAGACGATGACGATCTTCCGTCGTCCAGTCTTTGACCAGATCCCAGGCACTTTCAAGCGCCGCGTCATTGTATAAAAGACCAACCCAAAGCGCCGGCAAAGCGCAAAGCCGGCGCCAAGGACCACCGTCAGCGCCGCGCATTTCCAGGAATCGTTTCATGCGTACTTCTGGGAAAAGAGTTGTAAGATGGTTATCCCAATCCACAAAATTTGGACGCTCGCCAGGAAGTGCTGGCAATTTGCCATCCATAAAGTCACGGAAGGATTGTCCGCTTGCATCGATATAGGTTCCATTGCGATACACAAAATACATCGGAACATCCAGCGCGTAATCCACATACTGCTCGAAAGAAAAACCGTCTTCGAAGACCCATGGCAACATACCGGTGCGATCAGGATCTGTATCTGTCCAGATAAAACTGCGATGGCTCAAATGGCCGTTTGGCCGCCCTTCGGTGAAGGGCGAATTGGCAAACAAAGCCGTTGCTAGGGGTTGAAGCGCCAGACTTGTTCTAAATTTTTTGATCATGTCCGCTTCAGATCTGTAATCCAAATTGACCTGAACAGTACAAGAGCGAAACATCATATCGCGTCCATGCTGACCACGTTTGGGCATATAGTCCCGCATAATCTGATAACGGCCTTTAGGCATGATCGGGGTTTCGTCCAAAGTCCATTTAGGGCTAAATCCGAGGCCCAAAAACCCAACCCCGATTTCATCGCCAACTTCGCGCACTTGCGCAAGATGCGTATGCACCTCGCTACAAGTTTGATGCAAATTCTCAACAGCGGCGCCGGAAAGCTCAAGTTGCCCCCCCGGCTCCAGACTAACGGAACACCCTTCCATTGTCAGAGCAATTACGTTATCGCCTTCATAATCAGGCTGCCAACCAAACCGCTGCAATCCTTCAAGCATGGCTTGAATACCGCTGGGACCTTCATATGGAAGCGGTTCTAAAGTATCCAATTTGAAGCCGAATTTTTCGTGCTCCGTGCCAATACGCCATTTTTCGGGCGGCTTGTTTCCGCTTTCGGCAAACTCGACAAGTTGGAATTTATTCGCGATTTCTTTCGCGTTACCTGTTGCAGGACCGGACATCTCTTCCCCTTATTATGCGATGGCCGGGCAACGCGCCCCTCGTCCGGCCTTGATTACCTGAATTAATGAATTGCGTCGGTCGCTTCAAGTCCAAAGTTCGAAAACTATCGAAATATGCCTCAATTCTGTGATTGTCGATACCTCTTTCACCAGTCACCGCAAGTTGCTTGAAGAAGCGCCAATCCAGCGATTACCGCGGTTTCCGCCCGCAAAATGCGAGGGCCGAGTGATATGGAAACGGTATTTTCTCGCGCCGAAATAAATTCGCCCTCCTCTTCCGTAAAACCGCCTTCCGGACCAGTAACCATAGCCCATTTTCGATTTTCCTTGAGGTGCGGCAGCACATCGAGTGCCATATTCCCAGACCTTCGCTCATCACAGAAAATGAGTATCCTGTCGGGCGCCAGCGAATTTAAGGCGACGTCAAGCTTCCTTGAATCATGAATGATCGGAAGATTTAGCCGTTCACATTGCTCCGCAGCTTCAAGAGCTTGCAATTCCAGTTTATCCTTTTTAAGGCGCTCGGAATTTGTCCGTCTGGTCAGGACAGGTTGAATTTCTGCAACACCTAGTTCCGTTGCCTTTTGAACGATCATATTCGTTTGTATTTTTTTAACCGGTGCAAACAAAAGATGGATATCGGGTTCTTCTTCCTGGGCACGCAGTTGCTCAGTCACATGGACCAAGCAATGATTTTTGTGAACTTCTTGCAAAACGCCGAGCCATTCCCCATCACGCCCATTAAATAGAGCGATCTTCTCGCCCGCTGCTCGTCGCATGACGGTGGCTATATAATGAGACTGTGATTTGTCCAGGACGACACCCAGGTCTTGTCCAAGATCGCTTGTCACGAAAAGCCGGACAGAATATTGTTTGGTTTTCATGGCGACGCCCATTCACGAGTTTCAAGAGATTAATATTGCGGCAAAAGCCGAATGATGTCATCTCCTTCCCAATAAACCACTTGAAGAAAGTACTCAAGATGCGCCGGCCCGATAAGATCATAGCAGACGCCAGCAAGCAAAACTGGGTAGATTTGTATGCACCAGCGCCTGTTCAACCCTATTTAAAGTTATCTCGCATCGACCGCCCCATTGGCACCTGGCTCCTGTTATTCCCAGGCCTCTGGTCCATTGCTCTCGCCGCCCCTTCCGGTGAGTTTCCCAATATGGTACTTTTCGTCTTGTTCGGGATCGGCGCCCTAGTCATGCGCGGCGCCGGTTGCACTCTTAACGATATTGCGGATCGAGATTTTGACGGACAGGTGGAACGAACCCGCAAACGTCCCCTGCCGAGCGGACAGGTTACGCTGTTACAAGCCTATCTCTGGTTCGGGTTTCAGTGCTTAATCGGTTTTCTGATACTTATCCAATTCAACTTGTTCGCCATACTGCTGGGGGCGGCAAGTTTGATTTTGGTAGCCATATACCCTTTCGCGAAACGCTTTACCTATTGGCCGCAGTTTTTTTTGGGACTGGCCTTTAATTATGGAGCTCTTCTGGGCTGGGCCGCCGTCACTGGCAACCTCGGGATTGCCCCCGTCATTATGTATATGGGCGGGATCGCCTGGACGTTGGGCTATGACACGATTTATGCTCACCAAGACAAGGAAGATGATGTCCTGATCGGCATTAAATCAACCGCCCTTAAATTTGGTCAAAATACGAGGAAGTGGCTTATCGTCTTTTACACAATTACTGTCTTAGCCTTGCTCGTCAGTGGATATGTGGTTGGGCTTACGGCACCGTTTTATACCTTTATGGCGGGTGCTGCGGTTCATATGGTCTGGCAAATCAGGTCACTTGATATTGATGATGGCGATTTATGTCTTCTCCTGTTTAAGTCCAACAAATTTTTCGGCACCCTTGTTCTCATAGGTATCATTGGCGGAAAATTTGCAGTTCCATTTTAGGCCGAGATGGGAAATTAAGTAGCCCCGAACTGGCTTCTACGCCATAGTTCGCAGCAATGATAGTTTAAGGATTACGACGTTATGTCTTATGGATCACTCCGCGATTTTATGGCGCAACTGGAAGCCACGGGCAAACTTGTCCGGGTTACGGAGCCGGTATCAACTAATCTCGAGATGACGGAGATCCAGACCCGGCTGCTAGCGGAAGACGGTCCGGCTGTGCTGTTCGAAAACCCGGTTACGGAATCCGGCGAAAAAAGTGCCATGCCCGTCCTCGTCAATCTTTTCGGGACCGTTGACCGGGTCGCTATGGGAATGAACCGTGAGCCTGAGCAATTGCGGGAGGTCGGCGAGACCTTGGCGTTTCTGCGCCAACCTGAACCGCCGGAGGGATTACGCGAAGCCATGGGCATGTTACCGGTTTTAAAAACGGTGATGGCTATGCGCCCGAAAACTGTCAAGACCGCCTCTTGCCAGGAAGTAGTGCTTACAGAAGATGAAATTGATCTCGACCTGTTGCCAATTCAGACTTGCTGGCCCGGAGAACCGGCACCGCTGATCACCTGGCCATTGGTTGTGACCAAAGGTCCCGGCTCCGGCAAATCGGATGATTTTAACCTCGGCATCTACCGGATGCAGAAGCTTTCGAAAAATCAAACCATTATGCGCTGGTTAAAACATAGGGGTGGCGCCCAGCACCATGCGCGTTGGGGGCAGGAAAAATCCGACCCCCTCCCCGTTGCCGTCGTCATTGGCGCTGATCCCGGCACAATTCTAGCGGCGGTCACACCGATCCCCGACAACTTGTCAGAATATCAATTTGCGGGCCTGTTGCGGGGAGAAAAAGTGGAGCTGGTCGACTGTAAAACCATACCCCTCAAAGTTCCAGCCAGTGCAGAAATTGTCCTGGAAGGCCATGTCTCTTTGGATGATTATCGGGATGAAGGTCCATATGGGGACCATACGGGGTATTATAATTCGGTCGAAACCTTTCCGGTTTTCACCATCACGGCCATTACCATGCGGAAACAGCCCATCTATCTTTCCACCTTTACTGGCCGGCCACCGGATGAGCCCAGCATTCTGGGCGAAGCATTAAACGAGCTTTTTATTCCCCTTATCCAGCAGCAATTTCCGGAAATCGTAGATTTCTGGCTGCCGCCGGAAGGTTGTAGTTATCGTATCGCTGTCATTTCGATGAAAAAGGCCTATCCCGGTCATGCCAAACGCGTGATGATGGGTGCCTGGTCATACTTACGTCAATTCATGTACACAAAATTTTTGATTATTGTTGATGACGATATCAATGCCCGGGACTGGAAAGATGTAATGTGGGCCATGTCGACGCGCATGGATCCGGTTCGTGATATTACCACCATCGAACATACGCCCATCGACTATCTGGATTTTGCTTCTCCGGAATCAGGGCTTGGCGGCAAAATCGGCCTAGATGCTACAAACAAACTGGCGCCGGAAACAAAACGGGAATGGGGCGAAAAAATCCGCATGGACGACGCGGTAATCGAAAAAGTTGATGTTCTTTGGGAAAAGCTTGGGCTTCCCGGCAGCGGCAAGGACATCTGGAAATAATAGACCTTAAGACAATTATTTCTCCTGGAGAATATAGCGGCGATTGAGCGCCTGTACCGGTCGGTGATTGTTTTTATAAAGTCGGCCCATGGCGCTGATCTGGGCTTTGGATGCCGTCAAAGTCTGCTTGTAGAGATGCCAAGTTACATTTTCCGTACAAGGTGGCATGGTCAAAGACCCTTTGTAGCGGAAAAACCGGTTATCAACCGGGATCATTTGCATGGGGTCGATGATCTGGCTTCCTTTCTTCCGGCCTTTTGAGGAGGGAGTGTTTTCCAATATAGTTTGCAACGTGGAATTGGCGGGTCCTTCAAGAAACAACACACTCAAAATAAAGAATTCGCCCTCGTCCGACGCGTGTACAAAATGTGCCTCAAGCGGAAATTGACGACCGTCAACGATATGACCACTCCCGTGGTGAAGGCTAATTTCTCCTAATTTATATGTCTTGCCGCCATACAACAGGCTGCCGCCAGTACCCTGTGGTTCAATCGAAATAACATGGCTGCCATTGGTCACCGTCGGCTTGAATTGCTCCAGTTCCAGAAACACTTCCGGCACATTTGCCGCAAATGCATCAGAGGATTGTATCGCGACAGGAGACTGCTGATTGCCGGCGCAGGCATGAAAATTTGACCCGAGTTTCGACCATTGCTTTGGCCCGTTGGCTCCCGTATAGGACCACTCGTTTTCAGCGGCATGAGCAAAAATAGCTATCGTGCTTATGCTGGCAGCGAGAAGGGCGACAAAGATCAATCGTTGCATGACAGATATCCTTAGGACCGTGCAAATTACTGTGACATATTATCACCCAGAACACCTGATTTATGTTTGAATGTCAAAATTACCAACCGTCCCGCTCTTTCAGGCCTTATGTTAATTAGCCGGTTTCTTTCCGAATGAACCTTATTTCAGACCCCGTATTTTACCTGATTGCAATTCCGGCAGTTTTGATAATCGGAATTTCAAAAGGTGGTTTTGCTGGCTCCCTGGGCATTCTCGGGGTCCCCTTGATGGCGTTGATCATCCCGCCCGTGCAGGCCGCCGCAATCATTCTGCCGATTTTATGCTTTATGGATATATTTGGTTTACTTGCCTATCGCCGGACGGCGGATTGGCGGAACCTTTGGTGTCTCGTTCCGGGGGCGGTCATCGGTATTCTAGCTGGATATTTACTGTTTAACCACCTGAGCCCGAGTTTTATAAAAATTCTACTGGGCGTTATTTGTATCATGTTTACGCTCAATCACTATTTGAGAAATAAACCTGCGGACTATAAAACCACAGCGAATTTTTATAAGGGATCCTTTTGGGGTTCAATTGCCGGTTTTACAAGTTTTGTCGCCCATGCCGGTGGCCCGCCATTGCAATTCTATATGCTACCCCAGAAGATCAATAAAACGCTTTTCGTTGGCACGTCTGTCTGGTTCTTCTTCATCATCAACTACGCGAAACTCGTTCCATATGGTCTACTCGGTCAGTTTTCGACTGAAAATCTCGGCACATCATTGGCCCTGGCGCCGCTGGCACCGTTCGGAATCTGGTTGGGGTTAAAGCTGCACAAATTGGTCCCGGAAGTCATCTTCTACAGAATAGCGTATATTTTGGTGCTTGTGACCGGCGGAAAATTGTTGTGGGATGGAATAAAAGGAACAATTGGCGTTTTCTGATTCCCTTTTTCCGCCATGCCGCCTATTTATGAGGAAGTGAATTATTTTTACACAAGGTATCCATGTCCACTCAACATACAAATGAGCAAGCCTCGCTCGCCATTCTCGATGATCTCATTACATTGGCCCGAAAAAAAGGCGCCGAAGCGGCCGATGCAGTCCGCGTTCAGGGGACGTCGACCAGTGTCACCGTGCGACTGGGTGAAACCGAAGAAGTCGAGCGCTCTGAAGCACATGACCTTGGTTTAAGGGTTCTGATCGGCAAACAGCAAGCTTTCGTATCCTCAAATGACGCCAAACCGGAAGTGCTAGAAGAATTGGTCGATCGGGCACTGGCCATGGCCCGGAACATGCCTGAAGACGAATTTTGTGGTCTTGCCGATAAAAACCTGCTGGCTGCCGAATTTCCGGAACTGGACCTTTATGATGATACCGAACTTAGCGCTGAAGCCATTGTAGAACTGGCCAAAGAAGCTGAGGATACGGCTCTAGCCGTTGACGGGGTCACCAATTCTGAAGGTGGCGGTGGATCTTTTGGGCATGCTTCAATTGCACTTGCCACCTCCGATGGCTTTCGCGGCGCCTATTCCTCCTCCAGTTTTTCCGTCAGTGCGTCCGTCATCGCCGGCGAAGGTCTCGGCATGGAACGGGATTATGATTATGACAGCCGACGGCACTTCACTGAGCTAAGATCCCCGGCAAATATTGGCCGCCGCGCCGGTGAACGCGCCGTAAAACTGTTGAACCCGCGGAAAATGCCAAGCGGTCAGGTTCCAGTAATTTATGGCGAGCGCGTTTCAAGCAGCATACTCGGCCATTTCGCTGGTGCTATTTCAGGCGCGTCCATCGCCCGAGGTACCAGCTTTTTGAAGGAAGAAATGGGCAACAAGATTTTTGCCGGCGGGATCAATGTCGTCGATGATCCGCATCGCGTTCGTGGACCGTCCTCGAAACCCTTCGATGGCGAGGGCGTTGCCAATGGACGGCTCGATTTGATAGAAGACGGTGTGTTACAATACTGGATCCTAAATTCAGCATCTGCCCAACAACTTGACTTAACAAGCAATGGTCGGGCTTCCCGCGGAACCGCTTCCCCTCCCGGTGCCTCAACAACCAACCTCTATATGGAAGCCGGGAATGTCACGGTGGCTGACTTGATAAAGGACATCAAGTCCGGCTTATATATTACAAGCCTCATTGGGTTTGGCATTAATGGCATAACCGGCGATTACAGCCGAGGGGCATCGGGTTTCTGGATCGAGGACGGCGAAATCCTTTTCCCCGTTTCGGAACTGACAGTCGCGGGAAATCTCAAGCAGATGTTTCTGAACCTGACGGCCGCCGATGACCTTGAATTCCGGCATGGCACCAACGCCCCGACACTTCGTATTGATGGCATGATGGTTGCTGGAACGTGACAGCTGATTTTACAAATGATCACGTGCTTGTCGCAGACGCGGTACGTGAAGCAGGCGATATTGCCCGCCGTTATTATAACGGCAACGTAGAAAGCTGGGAAAAGAAACCGGGAGATCCGGTGAGCGAAGCTGATCTGGCAATCGACAGCTTTTTAAAGGAACGTCTTATGGGGGCCCGCCCCGACTATGGCTGGCTATCCGAAGAAACGGCGGACGACCCTTCAAGGCTCGATAAAAACCGCGTATGGGTTGTCGACCCTATTGATGGCACCCGGTCCTTTATCGCGAAGAAACCGGAATTTACAGTATGCGCGGCGCTGGTGGAGAATGGCTTGCCGATCCTTGGCATAGTTTATAATCCCATCCTTGAGGAATTCTACGAAGCCGAGATCGGGAAAGGCGCTTTTTTGAACCAGGGGCACATTACATGCGGCTCTCGATCTGATCTGGACGGCGCCACCTTGTTGACCAGCCGCAAAACGTTTGAATGGCATGGCTGGATCGACGATGTCCCCGATGCCACCTTCAGCCATGTAAACTCCATTGCCTATCGCATGGTGAAAGTGGCATCCAGACATGTGGATGCGTCGCTTTCCTTTGCAGCGAAAAGTGACTGGGATATCGCCGCTGCGGATATTATCCTGTCCGAGGCCGGCGGAATATCGACGACAACCTCTGGTGAGCCCCATCTTTATAACCGGGAAAAAGTTGTCCATCGAAATGTCATTTCAAGCGGCAAATCCTTGCATCCACTGTTGATGGATATGCTAACCAGCTTCGGGAACGAGAAGAAAACCTGAACCAACCGCAAAGCTTATTAGCCAGCCCAAGACAAAACCTTGAATTGCCCGGAACTAATTGCTAATTATCCGAAATATCTATAATTTGTTGTTGGTTCTTTTTTAGTATGAGATGACGATAATGAAACTTCACAAAAAGCTTGTTCTTTCCATCCTGGTACTCTCTCTCGCGGGTTTTGTCAGTGGCTGTGGAAATACGTGGCGCGGTGTCAAAGAAGACACCAGCAAAACCATGGATAGTGCTGGCGACGCGGTCGTCAAAGCAGGCGAAAAACTCAAATCAGAATAACCGTCGGGTATGCTTAAATAAGGGTAGTGCAGAAATTGGCGTAGTGCAAAACATCTGCGCTACGCGCTAATTGGTTGTAGCAACTACAAGTCGCAAATCCCTGTTATTACACTACTTTTCGAGACACGGTCGACAAAATGCGCGTAGTCCAGACGGCCAAAGAGACGGAAAACCGTTGATTCCCGCCAATATCTAATAAAATTAGATTATTTGCGTATAAATATCTATATCCGATTCGAATCATCAATAAGTTAACCATATTTAAAAAAAGATTAACTATGTTAACCAAAAATTAACCATAAAAGTTAACCATAAATCGTTGGGTTTCCCACAATATTGCCACTTTTTTTGCTAAAATTTTAAGTATTTTTGATGGCCTAAATTTTGGGCTTCTCGCTATTATTTGATGCTAAATCTATTTAAATCAATCGCTTAGAGGTTGTTCCTGCCTTAATTAGTCCACATTTCGCCACATTTACGCCACATTGACCCTTTCGCAGTAGGTCCATATTATATGATTAGTTAGTGTTTTGGCGCAGCACGACTGATTAGGTTCGCGTCTTTTTTTAACCATTTCGTACTTTACATAAGGGGAAAAAGAAATGAAAAAATTAATAGCAGCCGCTGCTTTTGTAGCCGTGGCGTTTTCGTCATCATTTGCAAGCGCAGCAGCACTCACCATGACTGGAGGCGACGCGTTTGCGCTCACTGCCGGATTTAGTTTAAATGCGACAACCGGCCTTAGCGCTGGCGATGGTATCCAAAGATATACAGATGGCGGCACAGCTGGTGGCTTGAATCTTGTTGGCGCACCAACAGAGGTCACTTTCGAGTATCTTGGTAGTGAAGCCAGTAACTACAATTCTTTCGTCGATTTGACGAATGGGCATGACGTTGTATTCCAGAACAAATCGCATTGGACACATGGATCTGCTACAGCCCTATATGCTACTGATACAACCATGGCAAATTCTAACGGCGCGCTTGGTTTTGAATTTGAAAGCGACAAATCTTGCTTTTGGATTTTCCTTTGCCGGATCGGTGAAGCGGAAAATGGTGGATCTATAGACGACAGTTTCTCAATCGGTCTCTATCGGGAAAGTGCACAGTCATTTATCGTTTTGTTCGGTGACGGATCCGGCGACTCAGACATGGATGACATGGCCGTTCGGATTTCTGTAGTTCCAGTTCCTGCCGCATTACCACTCTTCGGTGCAGCACTTCTTGGCATGGGCTTCCTGGCTCGTCGTCGGAAACAGAAAGCCGCGATCAAAGCTTAATATAGACGCTATCTACGGATAGACTAGAAAACGGCGGTCCTCTGGGCCGCCGTTTTTCATTGTGAACTTTCCCCTTATTCAAAATATTAACAAAATATTTGCGTTCTTGCCCTATTCCTTAGGAAAGTATTTTCAAAGGGCAGAACCATGAAGTTATTCTCCGCGGCCATAGCCTCCCTCTTATTAATTGCCTCTCCGGTTGAGGCGTCGACGATTTTCGATTTACGCGACAATGGCGGATGGTCGAAAAGCTTTGGTTTCAGTGAGGACGGAATTGGTCTTTCGGTGTTTACGGGTCGTCAGGATGGCAGCAATGTTGCCACCAATTCCTATGACTGGCTGTATCAATCCAATGGCAATGGATTGGGCATGTATTCTTCGGGCAATGGTAAGAATAAGGAAATTGACGGGAAAAATGCTAACGAGGCCGTTCAATTCCTTTTTGATACGGCCGTGCAACTGGTCAGTATCACCTTTGGTAAAGTTGACGGTAATGATGACTTTGACTTCTATTTCGATGATGGCAGTGGGTTGACTGAACAACAGGATGATATCGACATCCCAAATGGCGGAACATTCGCCTTCGCTGATCTCTGGATGGGAACATTGTTTGGGATCGGCGCTGATGGCAAGCACGATAATTTTACTATTAAGAAAATAGAAGTGGCAGCGGTGACGGCTGTCCCTCTCCCCGCTGCTTTGACGCTATTTGGTGCTGCAGTGTTCGGCATGGGTTACATGACACGCCGCCGCCGGAAACGTGTCTAAAGATTATACTTTAATCAAGTAATATCCATAAAGGGGTGAGCTTAGGTTCGCCCCTTAGTTTTTGGGCATCGCGCCCAAAAGAAGCTCGGGATCCAGCCGCTCCTTGAACCAGTTGAGGCGCCAGTCCAGATGCGCCCCGGTGGCCCGCCCGGTTTTGCCGATCTCGCCGATTTTTTTTCCCTGACGAACAAACTCTCCCACCTTCACATCCAACTTGCTTAAATGGGAATAGACAGACACCAGGCCATGGCCGTGATCGATCATGACGGTCCCCCCCGTATAGAAGAGATCTTCTTCGACCATTTTCACCCGGCCGTCTGTAGAGGCCACAATCGGCGTTCCAACTGGCGCCGCCACATCCAGGCCAAAATGCGGACGTTTAGGTATATCGTTCAAGATCCGCTGACTGCCATAAACGCCGCTCACCCGTCCAATCGCTGGCCATTGCCATCCGGACAGATACCATTCCTCTTCCGTGTCGATAGCTCGCAATCGGGCAATTTCGCCATTTTCCTTGCGAATACGCTTCAGGAACTTCTCGCTTGGTGTCACTTTGGATGGCGGTAACCCGGTGAGTCGTTCCGTCGGATACGTACGTCTTTCAATTTTCAGAACGCGGCGCTCCACCTCACCGCTCGGCAATTCCACGGTCAGTGTGGCTGTTTCCTTGAAATCTCGGCCAAAACCAAATACAAACCGCCCGGATTCTGCCACTCGAACAGATTTCCCCTCAAAAACAACTTTGGCTTTCGGATCTGTTTGGCCAAAGATCAATCCGCCTTGCTTGAAGTTACCCTCCAGCTCCACGGGCGATGACCAGGCGATAACTGGAAACAGTAACAAACCGAGCAGCAATCCAATGCGGATCATAGAAGTTGCCCCTGTTTTGGTTGAGGCGTAGAGGCTTTAGTCTTTTTAACGGGCGTTCCGCCGCTGCCAAATACAGCGTCGGCTTTGCCGTCTTCAAATTCGACAGAGACGATCCGGCCCGCATTCGCGGATTTAACGGATGTCAGGGGCTTTCCGTCCTCATCCCAGACGATGCTGTAGCCTCTTTTCAGGACTCGCTTGAAGGATAGGCTTTCCAGCAACCGGCTAACGGCCGCCATTTTATCCTGTGCCCGCTCCTGCCTAACCGTGATGGCTCGACCCATACGTCCGTCAAAACCCGCAAGCTGTTCAGAATAACTCAGCATGCCTCGTTCCAGAATTTGTGGCCGCAATCGCGCCTCGGCCGATCCGAATTTCTGGGTTTTAACCGCTATGCTGTTTAACATGGATTGACGAAGCCGGTTGTGCAGATGGTCCAGGTGCTGAGTTTTATCGGCGATATAAGAATTGGGATCGCGCAATCCCCGCGCCAATCCCACAAGCTGCTCCCGTTTTTGAGAGATAGACCGGTTAAGGCTTTGCTTAGTACGGCGGTCCAGATCATCCACATAAGCCAGTAACTCGGACCGTACCGGAACCGCCATCTCAGCCGCTGCCGTTGGCGTCGGTGCCCGTCGATCAGACACGTAATCAATGAGGGTCGTATCCGTCTCATGACCGACAGCGGAAATAAGAGGAATTTGACTCTCCGCCGCGGCACGGACAACCTCTTCTTCGTTAAAGGCCCAAAGATCTTCAAGGCTGCCGCCTCCGCGGGCAACAATAATCAAATCAGGCCGCGGAACTTCCTGCCCGTTTTCAAGGGCATTAAACCCCCGAATAGCCGCTGCGATCTGCGCGGCCGCGGTCTCTCCCTGCACAAGAACCGGCCATAGCAGGACATGGGTCGGGAACCGGTCTCGCAGGCGATGCAAAATATCTCGAATAACCGCGCCGGTTGGCGATGTTACCACTCCGATAATCTTTGGAATATAAGGCAACGACTGTTTGCGTTCCGGATCAAACAATCCCTCAGCCGCTAGCTTTTTCTTCCGCTCTTCGAGAAGCGCCATCAAGGCGCCAACACCGGCGGGCTCCATACGCTCGATAACAATCTGGTATTTCGACCGCCCGGGATATGTAGTGAGCTTGCCCGTGCAAACAACCTCGAGGCCATCTTCGGGGCGGAAAGTCAGTTTTTGCGCCGTTCCGCGCCACATTATTCCGTCAAGAACCGCCTTATCGTCTTTAAGTGCAAGGTAGACATGGCCTGAGGCAGCGCGCTTTAAACCAGAAATTTCCGCCCGAACACGGACATGCCCGAACGCATCCTCAACGGTGCGCTTGAGAGATCCGCTTAACTCAGAAACTGTATATTCATGGATATTGGAGCTATCGTTTTGATGATTTTCTGACACTATTCGCCTACAAGGTTATTTTGCTGCGCGGCGCGCTATGCTACAAACACTACACCGTCCATTGGGTGCGGTGAAATACTAAATTATGCGGAATGAAATGAATATACTGGTTATCGGCTCCGGCGGCCGTGAACACGCACTTTGTTGGACCCTCAGCAAATCCACCTTAACCGATACACTTTACTGCGCGCCCGGAAATGGCGGAATTGAAGAGGTTGCGACATGTGTACCGATGGCCGTCGATGATATACCAGCCATCCTGGATTTTTGCCGAACCAAGAATATCGGCTTCGTCGTCGTCGGGCCCGAACTACCGTTGGTACTTGGCCTGGTGGATGCCTTAAGCACCGCTGGAATAAAATCTTTCGGCCCCACATCCGCCGCCGCGGCTTTGGAAGGATCCAAAGGCTTCATGAAAGACCTTTGTCGAGATTTCGACATACCGACAGCTGCGTATGCAAGGTTCACCGATGCGAAGGACGCCAAAGAATATGTGACGGGCCGGCCCCTTCCAATTGTTATCAAAGCTGACGGATTGGCTGCAGGTAAAGGTGTGATTATCGCCGAGACCATGGACGTAGCGACAGAGACCATAGATGAGATTTTTGGCGGACTTTTCGGCGGTGCCGGCGCTGAAATAGTCATTGAAGAATTTATGATCGGCGAAGAAGCTAGCTTTTTCGTCCTCACGGATGGCGAAAATATCTTGCCGCTTGCCACCGCCCAGGACCATAAGCCGGTTGGCGACGGTGATACCGGCCCTAACACCGGCGGTATGGGAGCCTATTCTCCGGCTCCGGTGATGACTGAGGAAATGATCGGTGCGACGATCGATCAAATTATCAAGCCAACAGTTAACGCCATGAATTCGCGCGGCACGCCGTTTACCGGAGTACTCTATGCGGGTCTTATGATCACGGAGACGGGACCCAAATTGATTGAATATAATGTCCGCTTTGGTGATCCGGAATGTCAGGTACTCTGTGCCCGACTTGACAGTGATATACTCCCGGCACTTATGGCAACCGCAACAGGTGACCTGCCAAGTGCCCAGCTAAGCTGGAAACAAGATGCGGCTCTCACCGTTGTCATGGCCGCAAACGGATATCCTGAAGCTTACGAAAAAAATACGGTTATCAACGGCTTGGCCGACGCCAACAGTATTGAAGATGTAACAGTCTTTCATGCCGGCACCAAAAAAAGCGCCGAAAAGATACTGGCAATTGGCGGGCGCGTTCTTGGTATCACGGCAACTGGAAAAACCATTAAACAAGCACAAGAAAAGGCGTATAGTGGCGTCACATCAATTAATTGGCCCCACGGTTTCTGCCGAACTGATATAGGTTGGCGAGCAGTAAACCGGGAGCAACGGGACCAATAACCAAAAGAAGAGGCATAAATGTCCGAACAAGAAGGCCAGTTTTCTGGCACCATGGAAGTCCGCGAACGGCACAAGTTTGAAGTCGATGTGCTGGAAACCTATTTAGAGAATAATATCGCCGGGTTCCACGGCCCGCTGGAGGTTGCGCAGTTCAAGGGCGGCCAATCCAACCCCAGCTATATGCTGACAACACCTTCAAAGAAATTTGTTCTTCGCCGCAAACCTCCGGGCAAACTCCTGCCATCAGCCCATGCCGTGGATCGTGAATACAGAGTGATTACGGCCTTAAGTAACACTGCCGCACCCGTTCCAAAAACCTATTGTTTGTGCGAAGATGAAGCCATCATAGGAACCATGTTCTACGTCATGGAATTCATGGACGGAGATATTGAATGGGACCCGGCTCTTCCCGGCTATTCAAAAGCCAGTCGAGTTGCTGTATTTGACAGCATGAACGCCAGCATGGCGGCATTGCATATGGTTGACTATAAATCAGTTGACCTTGAAACCTTCGGAAAACCGACAGAATATCTGGCGCGACAGATCAGCCGCTGGACCAAACAATATCGGGCCTCGGAATCCGAAACAATTGACGCCATGGACAAATTGATGGAATGGCTGCCGGCGAATATCCCTCCCGGCGAGGAAACCGCAGTAGTACATGGCGATTACCGTCTCGACAATACGGTTTTGGACAAGGAAACTCATAAAGTCATCGCAATTCTGGATTGGGAACTGGCGACGTTGGGCCACCCTTTGGCAGACTTCTCTTATCATTGCATGACCTGGCGCCTGGAGCCCGAGCTGTTTCGCGGCTTGAAAGGTCTCGATTTGCCAGCCTTGGGTATTCCGACAGAAGAACAATATGTAGAGGCGTATTGTCAACGGACCGGCCGCGATAATATTGAAAACTGGGACTTCTATGCCGCCTATAACATGTTTCGCCTCGCTGCAATTTTGCAGGGCATTGTCGGACGCGTCAAAGACGGGACGGCTTCCAATAAAAGTGCTGCTGACGTCGCTGTGCGGGTCAGGCCGCTCGCGGAAAGAGGCTGGGAACAAGTTGAGAAAATTATGAAGGGTGCGTAGCCGCCTCGCTTTAAAAGAAAAAACAAGACAGGACAAATTATGAGCGACGTTACGGAAATCATTCCCGTCCGAGAGGTACATCAATTTAACGAAGGCGCCTTATTCGACTATCTGACAGAAAATGTTGACGGTTTTTCAGGCCCGTTATCTATCAGCCAGTTTCAAGGCGGTCAGTCAAATCCAACCTTTTTACTGCAGACGCCAAATCAGGATTATGTCATGCGCAAAAAACCGCCGGGAGTTTTGCTCCCATCGGCGCATGCCGTGGATCGCGAGTACAAAGTCATCTCGGCATTGCAAAACACCGATGTTCCGGTCCCCCGGACTTTTTGTTTATGCGAAGACCCTGAAATAATCGGAACGGCATTCTACGTGATGGAGAAGATCGAAGGACGGGTAATTCGCTCTCCTGAAATACCGGGTATGGATCCCTCTGAACGGGCGGCCACCTATGACGCTATGAATGACGCCTTGGCCCGATTGCATTCTGTTGATGTCGATGCGGCAGGCCTTTCGGATTTCGGCAAGAAAGGAAGCTATTTCGAACGCCAGATTGGACGATGGAGCAAACAGTATCGGGCTTCCGAGACTGATAATCTGGAGATGATGGAAAACCTCATTAGCTGGTTACCGGAAAATCTGCCTGCCAGCGACGAAACCTCCATCGTGCATGGTGATTATCGTTTGGAAAATATGATCCTGCATCCGACCAAGCCAGAAGTATTGGCAATTTTGGATTGGGAGCTATCAACTCTCGGCCATCCCTTGTCGGATCTTGCCTATAATTGCGCACCCTATCACTTCATCCATCCCAAAAGCGGCGGGTTGGTTAATATGGATTTTGCCGCGACGGGCATACCAACAGAAAAAGCCTATGTGGAGGCTTATTGTAAACGTACAGGTCGTGACGCCATCGACAACTGGGAATTTTATGTGGCCTTTTCATTTTTCCGCTTAGCCGCCATTGTTCAGGGCGTTTATAAACGGGGACTTGATGGCAATTCAAGCTCCAAAGTCGGACAGGAATATGCCACTTTTGCAAATATGCTGGCGACCCTCGGTTGGCGGGAGGTCGAAAGCGGGCAATAACTAGTCGGCTTTGAGACCAACCACAGCGAATTTAGCGATTATCGTCAAATAGAATTCCAGATTTTAAGCTGCCCACTGGCAGCTTCACGGGAGGAAATGGCGATGTCGGAACAGTCTTATTCTCATTCGCGCAAAATTGGCCCAAAAGGTGATGTTCCGCTCAGACCCGACGGCACGCCGGACGACAATGACCGGGTAGAGATTGGTCCAACTCAACTGGCCTTCGATGAATGGGCTGAAGCGGGTCTCGAAATACCCAACCTACCCAAAATGCGCGAACAACGGCTGGCGCGTCTGGCAAAAGCATTGCGAGATCGTGGTTATGGCGGGATCTTGCTCTTTGACCCCCTTAATGTTCGATTTGCCTCCGATACAACCAACATGCAGCTCTGGGCGGCTCATAATCCGTTCCGCGCCTGCTTTGTTTCCGCCGACGGTTATATGGTGATCTGGGATTTCAAGAATGAGGATCTATTGACTGCCTATAATCCGTTGGTCAAGGAAACACGTGGCGGCGCCTCTTTCTTTTATTTTGTAAAGGGAGATAAAACCGAACATTACGCAAAAAAATTCGCCGGCGAGATCGAAGAACTAATGCGCGACCACTCCCCCGGGAACCGACGTTTGGCTGTCGACAAAATCCAAATTCAAGGACTGCGTGCCCTCGAAGCGCTGGGTCTGGAGATTTTTGAAGGCGAAGAGGTCACGGAAAAAACCCGGGCGGTGAAGCAGGACGAAGAAATCAAGGCTCTAAAATGTGCGGTTCACGCCTGTGAAATGTCCATGTATGAAATGCAGCACATGGCGCGACCGGGCCTGACTGAAAATGATGTATGGGCGGTTCTCCAGGCAGAAAATATCAGGCGCGGTGGAGAATGGATTGAAACCCGCATTCTCGCCTCCGGTCCGCGTAGTAATCCCTGGTTTCAGGAATGCGGGCCAAGGGTGATCGGCAATAATGAGCTATTGGCGTTTGATACGGACATGATTGGATGCTTCGGCATGTGTTCCGATATTTCCCGCACCTGGTTTCTAGGCGATGGCACGCCAACAGATGAGCAAAAGCACCTTTATCAGCATGCCTTTACGCACATTCAGGAAAATATGAAGCTATTGGGACCGGGTGTTCCCTTTAAAGACATTGTCCATGGTGGCCATCTGCTGGCACCGGAATATTTGTCTTCTCGATATTCCGTCAAAATGCACGGTGTCGGGCTCTGTGATGAATGGCCTCATATTGCATATCCTCAAGATTATGATGAGGGTGCATTTGAGTATGTCTGCGAACCAGGTATGGTCCTGTGCGTCGAAGCCTATGTCGGCGCTGAAGGCGGCAAAGAAGGTGTAAAACTGGAAGACCAGGTCGTCATTACCGAAAATGGTTTTGAGAATATGACCAATTACCCTTTCGAGGAAATCCTGCTCGACTAGATATTTTTATTGTTCAGCGGATTCGATTCGAAGGTTCGCCCAGCGTTTGACGCATTCTGTTGGCTCAAGAACCAACCCTGCCGTATCGCCAAGACCGGAGATAGGTTTCAATCCGCTACTGGCGACAAGGTCCTGGGTCAGCCATTCACAGGGATCCAGGCTTTCATATTGGTATAAAAAGCCAGCCACGATGACAATAATGCCCAGCATGATCCAGCCTAGTAATTTAATCATTTCTCGTCAGCCCAGTTAATCAGTCATTCTCAGGAACACGCCTGTATATAGGAATTTAGGGTGGAACGCCTAACAAAAACTGTACTAGCCATCGGATCCGACAAAAAGAAAGCTCTCGTTATTTCGAAAGCTTTCCCTTTGATTTTATATGATAATTTTCTGATTAACCGCGATCAATCGTATTTTTTTAGCTCCAATCGGCCAATCTGGTTGCGATGCACTTCGTCCGGTCCATCAGCAAGACGTAAGGTCCGCGAATGGGCATAGGCTTCGGCGAGGCCGAAGTCTTCACTCACGCCTCCGCCGCCATGCGCCTGAATTGCCCAATCGACAATTTTACCCGTGATATTCGGAGCAACGACCTTGATCATGGCGATTTCCGCTTTGGCCGCCTTATTACCGACCGTGTCCATCATATAAGCCGCTTTCAAGGTGAGCAAACGCGCCTGTTCGATCATGGCGCGGGATTCGGCAATCCGTTCCAAAGTCACGGTTTGTTCGGCAACAGGCTTGCCAAAGGCAACCCGCGATTTCACGCGAACGCACATTTTTTCCAACGCCCGCTCGGCGACACCAATCTGACGCATGCAGTGATGGATACGGCCAGGGCCAAGACGCCCTTGTGCGATTTCAAATCCACGGCCTTCACCAAGCAGAATATGATCTGCCGGAACGCGCACATCTTTAAAGTCAACTTCGGCATGTCCATGCGGTGCATCATCATATCCGAACACGGGCAAGAAACGTTTGACGTCAATACCCGGCGTATCCATAGGCACGACGATCATGGACTGCTGGGTATACAGAGATGCATTTTTGTCGGTTTTCCCCATGAATATCAGAACTTTACAGCGTGGATCACAGGCACCGGACGTCCACCATTTGGTGCCGTTAATGACATATTCGTCGCCGTCACGGGCAATATCCGATTCAATATTGGTCGCGTCGGACGAGGCGACAGCCGGTTCCGTCATGGCGAATGCCGAGCGAATTTCACCGTTCAGCAATGGCTTCAACCACCGCTCTTTAAGATCTTCATTGGCGTAGCGTTCAAAAACTTCCATATTGCCGGTATCCGGCGCAGAGCAGTTGAAGACCTCAGGTGCAAAGGTTACCCGGCCCATTATTTCGCACAGCGGTGCGTATTCCAGGTTGGTCAAACCGGCCCCGCGGTCACTTTCCGGTAAGAAGAGGTTCCAAAGCCCCGCGTCCTTTGCCTTTGCTTTCAAGTCGTCGATGATCTGAGTGGGTTCCCACCGATCGCCTTGATCGACTTGTTCCTTAAATACATGCTCGTTCGGATACACATGCTCGTCCATAAAGGACTGGACACGGTCCTGCAACTCTTTCACTTTATCTGAATATTCAAAGATCATTCTGAATTCCTTTGTTGTTCTTATTGATTTGGTTTGTCTTAAATTCCCTGAGGTCCTGATCCTAGCGTCGCGCCTGAAAAAAATTCTTCAGAAGCGCTGCGGACTTTGTTTCCTGGATACCGCCATATATCTCCGGTTTATGGCGGCAGGAAGTTTGGTCAAATATTCGTGCGCCATACTCTACTCCGCCACCTTTCGGATCATAAGCACCAAAATACAAACGACGAATGCGCGCAAGAGAAATTGCCGCTGCGCACATGGGACAGGGCTCCAGCGTAACATACATATCGCAACTCACCAGTCTCTCACTGCCGACCATATTCCCGGCCGCCCGGATTGCAAGCATTTCAGCATGAGCCGTTGGATCGTGACGACCGATCATCTGATTGCCGCTATTGGCAACGACACGGCCGGTTTGTGTCTCGACAATCACAGCCCCCACCGGCACTTCATTCCGGTTTGCTGCCAATTGTGCAGAATTCAGGGCCATTTCCATATAATCGACAAGTTCGTAATCCATGATCGCAACCTCGCAAGATGGAGCCCAACCGTCAAGGCTGAACAGGGCCACTTGAAAATAATAATTCATCCTGATCAACTGGATTATTGAGTTGTTAAGGCAGGAGGACTAAAAGGAAGCATGACTATTCCTCTTATTGGCATCACTCTTGATTCGGAAGATCCGGGTGGCTATTCAAATATGCCGTGGTACGCCCTCCGGCAAAATTATGCGGATGTTATCACCGCCAGCGGTGGATTGCCGCTTGCCCTCCCCCATGAGCCGGATCAGGTTGATGCCTATTTGGAGAAGCTGGATGGCCTTGTGGTCACCGGCGGCGCCTTTGATGTTGATCCGAGCATGTTCGGCGCGACCAGCCGACATGATACGGTGGTCACCAAGGATCGGCGGACAGAGTTCGAAAAAAATATGGCAGAGGCCATGTTGCGTGCCGACAAGCCCGTCCTCGGTATTTGCGGGGGCCAGCAGCTTTTACACGTTATTTTGGGCGGCACACTTATCCAGCATATACCCGATGAAGTCGATGATGCGCTCGCCCATGAACAACCAAACCCGCGGACGGAAGCCGGTCATGACGTGGCGGTCGTGCCGGGCACATTGCTGCACCGAATTGTTGGAACAGAAACCCTGGACGTAAATAGCGCCCATCATCAAGCCGCCAAGGATATCAGCGATAATATTACGGTAAATGCCCTCGCCCCCGATGGCGTGATTGAAGGGATTGAAGATAACCGGTATAAGTTCTGCCTCGGTGTCCAATGGCACCCGGAGTATCTTATTTCAGACGGCGATAAACAGATACTTGACGCCTTTATCGCCGCATGTGAAACCGACCAATGACTGAACCAGAAATTAAGAAAGAACGGATCGCCAAGCGCATGGCGCGTGCTGGCCTCTGCTCTCGACGTGAGGCCGAACGCTGGATCGAAGATGGGCGTGTAACGGTCAATGGTAAGAAACTCGATACCGCTGCCTTCACCGTCTCGGAGAGTGACTATATAACAGTCGATGGCAAGGATATCCCTAAGACGGAACGCCCGCGCCTTTGGCGCTATCATAAGCCAGCCGGACTGGTCACCAGCCACAGCGACGAAAAAGGCCGGGATACGGTTTTTGATAAACTGCCCGACGATCTGCCACGCGTTATTTCCATCGGCCGCCTGGATCTCAGCTCCGAAGGATTACTTCTGCTCACCAATGATGGCGAGCTCGCCCGCAAGCTGGAACTTCCGGCAACCGGCTGGAAGCGAAAATACCGGGTCCGGGTCCATGGCCATCCGCGTGATTCCGACATGGCTAAACTTGGTAAGGGATTGACTATCGAAGGCGTCCGGTATGATGCAATCGAGGCGACAGTTGATAGCACCAAAGGGGCTAATTCCTGGCTGACCATCTCGTTGCGCGAAGGCAAGAACCGGGAAATCCGCAAAGTCATGGAATATCTCGGCTATACGGTCTCCCGGCTGATCCGCATTTCCTATGGCCCCCTCGTCCTTGGCGATCTTAAAGCGGAGAGCGTGGAAGAGGTGAAATCCAAAATTCTCCGGGATCAAATGGGTGTGGAGAAATTCGAAGAAGTCGACGAGCCGCTTAAACCCGGTCAACGTCCGCCGCGCGGCAAGCGCGGCCCTCATGCCAAGAAACCTGCAAAAACAGATGTCCCTAAAATGGACCAGCAAAAACGGCGTACCCTGAAGGCGCGGTCAACCTCTAAAAGAGTGCGATAATGCGCATCGTTGGCGGTGAATTTCGCGGCAAGAAACTCGCCCTGCCCACAGACCAGAGAATTCGTCCGACGTCAGATAGAACCCGAGAAGCGCTTTTTAACATCCTTGGACACGATTCAGACTGTCGGACAGACAACGGGCCACTTCCCCTCGGCGCGCGCGTTCTCGACATTTTTGCCGGCACCGGCGCTTTGGGGCTGGAGGCTCTCTCCCGCGGTGCAAGCCATGTCACCTTTATGGATAATCACCCGGACAGCCAAAAACTGCTCCGTGAGAATATTCGACATTTTAATGCGGGCCGATCGGCCGATATTCTGCAGCGCGATGGCAGTAATCCGGGGCAGCCGGGAACGCCTTATGATCTGGTCCTCATGGATCCCCCGTATAACCAGAATCTTGCCGAACCTTGTGTCCAGTCTTTGTTAGCCAATAACTGGTTCCAGGATGATGCCGTTCTGGTGATTGAACTGGCCGCGAAGGAAGCCTATACGCCACCCGCAGAATTTACACTTTTAAAGGATCGAAAATACGGCGCCGCGCGGCTGCTGTTTTTAAAGCTCATCTAGGTTCGGGAGCTGGCGATCAATATGATTGTATTTCGCAAATTGCGCATCGATTAGCGCAAGCCTTTGGCCGAATGGCGGCAGTTTCGAAAAATCCAGCAGCGGTTCAATCAAGGGTTCGAAAGCACGATTTTGAAACTCCAGCGACAAACTCAATCTGGGACCTGAAGCTTCGGCTGTATAGGCACCGCCCCAATGATATAAATCCTGTGTCCAGCCAAGCACCGATCCGGCCCGTGCGGGCAATGCGACCCCCTGTGTCAAATCTTGTCCCTCTGGCCCCGGCTGTACAGTTCGCGGCAGTACATACATGCAGCCATTTTCAGGTGCTGTATCGGTCAGCGGAACCCAAAGAGAGAGGCTCATCAAAATTCTGTCGCCGCCAATATCAAATACCGTATCGGCATCACAATCACGATGGGGCGGCCAACCCGCTTCCCCGGGCGTCGCCAGATGCCAGGCCCAAAGGTTGGGCAGGATGCCAAATTTATCGCCCAGGAAATGCCCGACCAATTGTGTCAAACGGTGAAACAGGTGCCAGGGCTGATCATAGAGGTAGATATAAACAGGCGGAACTCTCTGCGCCCGGAAGCACATCAGCGTGTCCCGAATTGGCGCCAATTCCGCTTCCGTAAAAACCGGTGGCAATTGGAAGTACCCTTCATTATGAAGCCGGATAGCTGTGCGGTCCCTGTCCGCTTCGTTAAAAGCAAGAGGTGGCGGCGATCCGCTGGAATCAATCGTCAGACCCGGCGCTAGGTTGAGCCAACCCTGTTGATCCTCGTCCTTATGCATATTGACCGGCAACATAGCCCGAAGACCATGCCCATTGAAAATTATATCCGCCCAGAAAACCGGTGACATCGACGGCCTCGCCGATAAAATACAATCCCGGCACTTTCTTTGCTTCCATGGTTTTGGAACTAAGCCCGGTTGTACTGACACCGCCGACCGTGACTTCCGCCTTTCGGTACCCTTCTGATCCGTTGGGTGTGATCTCGACCTGTTTGAGGGACGCGACAATTTTCCCGATAAGCTTGTCGGAACAATTTCCCATTTCCGGCACGGAAACCCGTGTTCCTAAAAGCTTCGGGATCAACCGGCTCGCCAGATACTCCGACAGTATCTTGACGATATGCGATTTTGGTTGCCGTTGCCGCAAGTCCGTCAGATAGCTTTCAAGGTCCAGATCAGGCAAGAAATCGATAAAGATGGACTGGCCAAGCTGCCAAAAAGACGAAATCTGTAGAATAGCCGGACCACTTAAACCGCGATGGGTAAATAGCAGATTCTCACGAAATCGGGTTTTGTTACAGCGAATATCCACATCTGCAGATATCCCGGCAAGTCCGGCAAATCGCTCCATATCCGCAGCCTCAAACGTCAAGGGAACCAGTCCGGGGCGGGGCGTCGCTAGCTCAAGATTAAAAGACGAGGCCACCCGATAGGCAAAATCATTGGCACCCATTTTCGGAATGGAAAGCCCGCCGCTGGCTACAACGACGCTTTGGGCGGTGACCCTTTGATCTCCGACAGTTATTTCGAACAACTCACCGCGTCTTTCTATCTTGTCGGCCCCAGCGTCACACCAGATTGCAACACCCGCATCTTCGCAGGCTGTTTCCAGCATCTCTGTAATCTGTGAGGCGCTGCTGTCACAAAAAAGCTGCCCAAGTTTTTTTTCGTGATAAGCGATACCTCGGGTTTCGACCATGGCAATAAAGTCAGACTGGGTGAATTGCCGCAAGGCGGATTTACAAAAGTGCTTATTCTGGGAGACAAACCGGTCTGGCGCGGCAAACATGTTGGTGAAATTGCAGCGGCCGCCGCCCGAAATCAGAATTTTCTGTCCAGTTTTGCGCGTTTTTTCCAGGATCAGAACCCGTCGGTCGCGGCGACCGGCCTCAATACCGCACATCATTCCTGCGGCGCCAGCGCCAATGATGACAACATCAAAATTTTGAGGGGTTCCGGTGGACATGGGACACACTTTCTGAAGACTGGCGACGGCGCCGTTTTACCGGCGACCGAACAATTTTTCAATGTCGCTCAATTGCAGTTCGACATATGTCGGCCGACCATGATTGCATTGTCCGCTATGGGGAGTGACTTCCATTTCACGCAAGAGAGCATTCATCTCATCGACGCTGAGACGGCGCCCTGCCCGCACCGAACCATGACAGGCCATGGTCGCACAAACATCGTCCAAGCGATCTTTCAGGGACAGAGCAGTATCAAGCTCCCCAAGATCATCTGCCAGATCCTGCACCAGACCCTTTACATTGCATTCCCCCAGCATGGCGGGTGTTTCGCGGACAACAATGGCCCCAATCCCGAACGGCTCCAGCACAAGCCCCATTTCCGCAAGTTCTTCCGCCCGTTCGGCGATGCGATTGGCAGCGACTTCCTCAAGCTCGACGATTTCCGGTAGCAGCAGAATTTGTCGGGCCACTTCCTTTTCCGCCAGCTGTTTCTTCATGCGCTCCATAACCAGACGCTCATGGGCGGCGTGCTGATCCACAAGGATCAGACCATTTGCCGTCTGCGAGACAATGTAAGTCTCGTGCAACTGGCTGCGGGCGGCCCCCAGTGGATAGGCCTGCAATTCCTGCACTCTCGCTTGCTGTTCCGGTGATAATTGGCTACCGGGAGCTAGTGGCTGTGTTGGAGAAGACAAAGGCGCTTGATAGGCATAACTTTGATCGGATAGGGCTTGGCTCATAGCGCCTACTGCGCCATCGCGCCAAAGCCCACGGCCGGTATTTTGTAATCCGGACTGCAAGGGGAGCGGCATTGGCTGACCCTGAAAAGCGCCTAGTGCCTGACCCGAAATTGTCGAGGACGCGCGATGTCCTTGCTCAGCCAGGGCATGCCGTAATCCGCCGACGATCAGGCCGCGGACACCGCCCGCGTCGCGAAACCGCACTTCAGCTTTGGCTGGATGAACATTCACGTCCACCTGATCCGCCGGCACCTCCAGAAACAACGCCAAGAGGGGGTGGCGATCCCGAGCCAATAAATCCATATAGGCTCCTCGGACCGCGCCGGTGAACAGCTTATCGCGTACCGGGCGGCCATTGACAAACATGAATTGCATGGTGGCATTACCGCGGTTAAACGTCGGCACACCGGCATAGCCAGACAGTTTCACCCCGTCACGATCCGCATTTATCTTAATTGAATTCATGGAAAATTCCCGGCCCATTATGGCACCGAGACGATCAAGCCAGGCTTCGAACATATCGCCCTGCGCAGAATTGACGCGCAAAGCGACCCGTTTTTCGTCGGCTAGGGTAAAAGCAATCGCCGGATAGGCCATGGCCAGGCGGCGGATTACGTCCAGGGCGGCGCCAAACTCGGATCGGACCGTTTTCAAGAACTTCAAACGGGCCGGCGTTGCAAAAAAGATATCACGCACCTCGACGCGCGTTCCTTGCGGCGCGCCAACTGGTTCCAGTGTACCCGTCCGGCCACCTTCAACGGATAAGGTCCAGGCATTTTCGTCATGGGTATTGCGGCTGGTGATGGTCATGCGGCTGACGGACGCAATGGAGGGAATCGCCTCGCCGCGAAATCCCAAATTCTGAATAAAAACAAGATCATCATCGGGCAATTTCGATGTGGCATGCCGCTCGAAGCAAAGCTCAAGCTCTGGCGCACTCATGCCCTTGCCGTTATCCGTGACCGTAATCAACGTGCGTCCGCCTTCGCGCATCACCACGTCAATTTTCGTGGCCCCTGCATCGATCGCGTTCTCCACCAGTTCCTTGACGGCAGAGGCGGGTCGCTCGACCACTTCTCCGGCCGCGATCTGATTGACAATATTTTCTGGAAGACGTCGAAGTGTCATTTTTTACCTTGCGGGTTATCTCTCCCCGTTACTAGCAAATTTCCGACGGTTGTCCTAGAACTACGACGATTTAAGCCTGTAGAAAAACTACTGGCTCACAATACCTGCTCCTTTGGGCTCAAGACCGACTGGCTTACCGACAACGACGACAATCATTTTCTCCGGATCAAGAAGTTTTTGCGCCACGCGCTTCACATCCTCCAGGGACACGGCATTTATCAGATCAGCCCGTTGCTGCAGATATTCGGTTGGCAGTTCATTTAACTGCATGGCAACCATAATACCGGCGATGCTGGCATTCGACGACAGGCTGAGCGGGAAGGAGCCATTGAGATAGGTTTTCGCGCCGCCAAGTTCTTCAGCGGTGACACCTTCTTCCCGGATTTCCGCGACCTGCCCGGCAACAAGTTCCAATGCTTCCTTGACCGAGGCATTGCTGGTGCCAAAACCACCCATTTGCAGCGCCGCCGATTCCAGCGGATATAAATAGCTGTAGACAGAGTAGACCAATCCACGTTTTTCACGGATTTCATCGGTGAGGCGCGATTCAAAGCCGCTTCCGCCCAAAATGTAATTCAGGACATAGGCCGCATAATAATCCGGGTCATCCCGCCGGACACCCTGCCCGCCAAAAATCACGACGCTTTGTGGAATATCCTGGTCAATAATCTTGACCGTGGCTTCATTTAGGGGGGCCGTATTACCTACCTTTGACGACACCGCCTTATCTGGCAGGCCACCAAAAGTTTTATCAAGCAGTAATTTCAGCTCATCTTCACCGATATCCCCGACGACGCTCACCACCATATTGTTCTTGGCCAGCCGAGTTTTCGCGAACTCAACCAAATCGGCCCTGGCAACCGCGGACATGGTTTCAATCGTACCTTCAGATGGCTGACTATAAGGATGGCCTTTGAAGGCAATGTCGAACCAGGCGCGCCCGGCGAGGCTGTTTGGATCCGATAATTTGCGGTTGAGTGACGTTAAAATCTGGGCCCGTATTCTTTCAACAGGTTCGTCATCAAACCGCGGCTCCGTGATCGCCAAGCCAAACAGGCGGAATGCTTCTTCGGTATTTTCGCTGAGGGTTTTCAGGTTGCCGGAAAAGGTGTCTTTTCCCGCATCAAAATTGAGTTTAATGGCCAGATCAGACAGTCGTTCCTGAAAACTTATACTGTCCAGTTCACCGGCACCTTCATCCATGGTAGCAGAGGCCAAATGGGCGATTCCGGCCTTGTCGGCAGGATCCAGGCTCGCTCCGCCAAGCCAGGCGACTTTCATGCTGACAATGGGGATGGAGCGTTCTTCCACAAGCCATGCCTTTATCCCGCCCGGGGTCACAACTTCCCGAATCTCAGCGGCGAGAACCGTGACTTGCGTCGTGCCATGGAAAACCAATCCGACGAAAACCGAGATGAGAAACCGATGCTTTTTCATGGATTTTCCTTAACTCTTGTCTGTATCGGGAAGCAGTCTGCCGACAACCGACCGGCGTTCATCAAACATTTGTTTCGCTGCCCGTTGCACATCTTCGGCTGTCACCTCTGAAATATGCTGTGGCCAGTTGACGATGTCGTCTATGGTCTCACCGTTTGCCAGTGAAGCGCCAAATATATTCGCCGCACCGCGCACACTGTCGCGTGCATAAACAGCCTCCGCCATCAGGTTGCGCTTGGCACGATCAAGCTCGGCGTCGGTCACGCCGTTGGTTTGAATGTCTTTTATAATGTTGTGCACAGCCGCTTCGATTTCATCCAGCGTATGACCGGCAGAAGGGCTGCCATAAAAGACGAAAGTGGAGTTATCAATATTTCCCGAGTTGAAATAGGCTCCAGCGCCGGCGGCAATTTTATCCGTAACCACCAGCCCGCGATAAAGGCGGCTCGTGGTGCCCCCTCCCAGAATCTCACTCAGGACTTCCAGCGCCCGGTTATTTTTTTCATCGGTTTTCTGATCAAGCGGCATTAGAAAGCTCTGACGCCATGACGGCTGACGAACACGCTTGTCTTTCATTTCGATCACGCGCTTGGCCAACTGTGGCGGCTCCTGCACCCGTTTCCTTTCTGGAAGATCAACTGCGGCAATTGGCCCATAATGTTTACGCGCAAGCTCGAATACTTCCTCGGCCTCAACATCACCGGCGACAATCAAAATAGCGTTATTGGGGGCATAATATTTTTTGTACCAGTCAATGGCATCCTGGGTGCTCAGTTTTTCAAGCTCCTGACGCCATCCGATGACCGGCGTGCCGTAGGGGTGCGCAAGATATTGCGCGGCCTGAAATTGCTCCCCAAACAGACCACCCGGGTTATTGTCCGTACGTTGCGAGCGCTCTTCAAGAACCACTTTCAACTCCGGTCCAACGGCTTCATCATTGAGCACAAGGTTGGCCATGCGATCCGCCTCCATTTCCATAAATAAAGGTAGCTTATCGACACTTACATTCTGGTAGTAGGCGGTATAATCCTGGGAGGTAAAGGCATTTTCCTGACCGCCATTCTTCGCAACGGTCGCAGAAAATTCGCCGGGTTTCAGGATTTCGGTGCCCTTGAACATGAGATGTTCGAGGAAATGCGCGATGCCGGACTTGAGAGGCGGTTCGTCCGCAGCACCGACCTTGTACCAAACCATATGGGTCACGACGGGTGCGCGATGATCTTCGATGACAACAACTTCCAATCCATTGTCCAAAACCGTGGTTTTTGGATCAAATAATTTTGGAATTTTTTCGTCACCCACAGCCGGCTGCAGACCACTCAGGGCCATGACCGATACCAGGATCGACATCACAATTAGTCTCGGTCGCACTCCCATAGACATCCTCCAAATACTTACCCGACATCCATGATTAAAGACACGACTGGAAAAATTACAAGGCAATTATGCACATATATTTGTGAAGTCATCGGGCAAAAAACAAGTGCCGGTCGTTATTTCAAATGAAATTGATCGTAACTTTAGTTGTTTAGTTAAAGAGGCCTTCAAGAAGTGCGCGCTTCCGCCGTTCGATCGTCGGTGTCGCCGGTCCATCGGCTGGTGTTTCGCCCAACGCCGCATTTTCCTGTAACCGCTTCTTCTCTTTACTCGGATCAACCACGGTTCCAAAGGGAGGTTGATCTTGCCAGAACATTACTTTTTCCAAAAATGTTTCGTCACTTTCAGTGAGGATAATCGTCTCGTCATTGACAATTTTCCGGATACCCGGATCAGCATTTTCCGCCCCCGCTTCCCGCAACAACGCAAGCTCACCAGCTGAAACGCCTGCTGCCTGGGCTTCTGCCGGTGTTACAGAACCCGTATTAACCTGCGTTCCAAGAAGCGCCGTTTTTGCGGCATTATCAGCAAGCGCATCTTGCGGTCCCTTGGTTCCCGGTGCCGGCGGACGCAAAGAAAAGTCTGGGGGAATAATAAGCGGAGCCTTGGTGATAACCGTAAATTCGTCTGGCCCTTGCTTCCCGCCGATACCAAGAGCTTGCTTCGTGCTATCGCAGCCTGCAAGAGCTACCGCTCCCAAAATGACAAGTCCACATAGTCGGCCTGACAACATCATTACTAAGTTTTCCTTACTCATTCGTCAATTTTACCGGATTTCTTGCTCTGAAACAAGTTTTCCAGCAATAACAAAATGACACCACAAACAATTGCCATATCTGCCACATTGAAAGATGGCCAGCGCATGAAAATCAGATCAAAATCAAAGAAATCGGCTACGGCACCGTAATGGATTCGATCGATAATATTGCCAATGGCCCCACCCAGAACCAATCCAAGGCCGATAGTTAGCGGCTTGTTTGTGGCTTTTTTAAGCCAAACGAGAATGACGATGGAAATCGCCACCGAAATTCCGATCAATATCCATCGCGTCATATCGCCGCCTGCGAACATGCCGAAACTGACACCCTTATTCCAGACCATAACCAGATTAAAAAAAGAAGTTACTTCGATGCCCGCCGGATATTGCTGCATCAAGCCAACCAAATAGGTTTTACTCACCTGATCGACAAAAATGACGCCAGCTGCGATCAAAAGCCCCAATCGGAACATAAAGATTAGGCCTCTACCGGAAAATCAAGGGCGGAGACAACGTCCGCGCATCGCAAGCACAAATCTTTATGGGCTTTATGAGAGCCGACTTCAGATAGCGTTTTCCAGCACCGTCCACATTTCTCGCCATCCGCCAACACCGGTGTGACAGCGACCCCTGGTACTTCTTCCAGGGTGAAGGCACCCTCCGGTGCGGCTGCTATCTGCAGATCGACACCCGACGTGATGCAAATATCCGCAAGATCCAATCCCTCAAGAACCGGCTCATACTCAGCTGTTACATAAACGGTTGGTGCCGCTTGCAGACTGGAGCCAATTCGTTTCTCCCGCCTTTCCACTTCCAGTGCGCCGGTGACAACACGCCGGAATGCCCGGATTTTCGACCACCGTTCATCCAGGGCTTCATTGCGCCAGTTCGCAGGGATCGTCGGAAACTGCCGTAGATGCACACTACTGTCTTCACCGGGAAAGCGGGTAAGCCAGGTTTCTTCTGCCGTAAAAACCAGCATTGGAGCCAACCAAGCGGTCAGACAATGAAATAACTGATCAAGGACAGTTCGCGCGGCCCGACGGCGCACGTCATTCTGGCCGTCGCAATACAGAACGTCTTTTCGGATATCGAAGTAGAAGGCCGAAAGCTCAAGCGTGCAAAAATTATGGATCGCAGAGAAAAGCTTGCTGAATTCATAATTATTGCTGTTGTTGCGGATCATCTCGTCAAGCTCGGAAAGACGGTGAAAAACCCATTGTTCCAGCTCCGGCATGTCGGCGACATCCATTTTCTCGCTCTCATCCCAGTCGTCTAGGTTGCCAAGGATAAACCGCAATGTGTTGCGGAGGCGGCGGTAGCTGTCCACCTGACCCTTGACGATCTCATTACCGATCCGCATATCTTCCGAATAATCGGACGCGACAACCCAAAGACGGAGAATATCCGCGCCACTCTGTTCAATTATTTTTTGCGGCGCGACAACGTTACCAAGAGACTTGGACATCTTGCGTCCCTGGCCATCCATCACAAAGCCATGGGTGAGCACGGCGTCATAAGGCGCCCGCCCTCGCGTTCCACATGATTCCAGCAAGGACGAATGGAACCATCCGCGATGCTGATCCGTTCCCTCCAGATAGAGCGAGGCGGGCCATTGCAACTCCGGCCGGTTTTCGAGGGTAAAGGCATGGGTACAGCCAGAATCGAACCACACATCCAGAATGTCAGTGGCCATCTCGAAATCATCGGCGTTGTAGTCATTGCCCAAAAAGCGAGAGGCCGGTGACGAATACCAGGCGTCTGATCCTTCCGCTTCCATGATGTCGAGAATTCGTGCATTGACCTTTTCATCGCGTAAAAGCTCACCGGTTTTCTTCGATGTAAACACTGTGATCGGAACACCCCAGGCCCGTTGCCGTGACAGCACCCAATCCGGACGCCCGGCGATCATGGCATGAATACGGTTTCTACCCGATGCCGGATACCATTTGGTATCGTCGATTGCCTTCAAGGCTGTTTCCCGCAGGTCATTGGTTTCCATTGAAATGAACCACTGACTTGTATTGCGGAAGATCAACGGCGCTTTCGACCGCCAGGAATGCGGATAGGAATGCACAAGCTTTCCACGCTTCAACAGGGCGCCGGCTTTTTCAAGCTCATCGGCCACACCTTCATTACATTTATACACATGCTGTCCGGCGAACATGGGGACATGCTCAAAAAACGTTCCGTCTTCGCTTACCGTTTGCGGAATTTCGATGCCGTGGATCAAACCAACTTCATAATCTTCCTGACCATGGCCTGGCGCTGTATGGACGAAACCCGTCCCTGCCTCCACTGTCACATGATCGCCGCTGATGAGCGGAACGTCAAAATCATATCCCTGGCCATTAAATGGATGCTGGCAAATAACATCCTTAAAGGCGTCACCCTTGCCTTCCCAGATGACATCAACAGCGGCAATCCCTGTTTCCTTTTTCACGTCATCCAGTAATTCCGCGGCGACAAACATTTTCTCACCGATAACACCTAGCGATCCCTCTTCTGCTTCGGTAACTTCAAAACCCACATAGTCCATTTCCGGGCCATAGGAAATGGCACGGTTGCCCGGCATGGTCCAGGGCGTCGTCGTCCAGATTACAATGGACGCTCCCATAAACGCATCGGGGCCGCTTTTCACTGGAAAGCGCACATGAATAGTTGTTGACGTATGGTCATGATATTCAAGTTCGGCTTCCGCCAACGCTGTCTTTTCGACGGGTGACCACATCACCGGTTTCGATCCACGGTACAAGCCACCGTTCATAGAGAATTTCAAAAGTTCACGAACGATCTGCGCTTCCGCATCAAAACTCATGGTCGTGTAGGGCCGTTCCCAGTCTCCAATCACGCCAAGCCGCTTGAACTCTTCCTTTTGAACTTCAACCCAATGGGCAGCAAATTCACGACATTCTTTCCGGAATTCAACGACGGGGACTTCGTCCTTGTCCTTACCGGCTTTGCGATATTTTTCTTCGATTTTCCATTCAATGGGCAAGCCATGACAATCCCAGCCCGGCACATAATGAGAATTCTTGCCCATCATTTGCTGCGAGCGACTGATCACATCTTTCAGGATCTTGTTCATGGCATGGCCGATATGGAGGTTCCCATTAGCATAAGGCGGGCCATCATGAAGGATAAATTTCTCACAGTCCTTTGACTGTTCGCGTTGGCGCCCAAACAGGTCCATTTCTTCCCAGCGTTCAAGTAACCCGGGTTCTTTAGCCGGTAAGCCGCCTTTCATGGGAAAGTCCGTACGGGGCAAGAAAAGCGTTGATTTATAGTCAGTGCTCATGTTGGCAAACTGATCCTAACAGTGTCTTTTATTTTCGGTAAATAGGAGGCATTGATCCGCCTCATTCCTATGGTATCTATCCTGATTATCAGGCATGAACCCGTATCACCCGGCCCTCATGATAAAAGGCCGGGTCGATAATTCGACATTTGGCAAAGCAGCGGGCCGGTTTGCCTTCGTTAATGGCGGAATTTTCAAACATGAGATGTCTTTTATCAACTCCCTCAGCCGCTGTCGAGAAATCATAGAGGCTTATCGCGATATTTCTGCGGTTTCCAGCATATAATTATCCGAAAATACGGTTTCAATCGGACAACAGATATAGTGAACAATACGGCATGCGCACCGTTAGCATCCTTGGACCGGCCCGGTAGACAGAAAATTGAGGTTAGCTATGGACTTTCTTATCTGCATATTTCGTCTGCCGATTATTAGTGTCAGATAACAATCTGCGGGCTGTTTCTACGTCTTCAGCGATCTGCGCTTCCAATTGCTCGAGGCCGCCAAACTTCATTTCCGGACGAATAAAATCAACGAAGGCCACACGAAGGGATTGGCCATAAAGGTCGCCATCAAAATCAAGTAGATGCGCCTCCAGGAGAACATCCTGCTTGTCGAAGGTCGGCCGCTTCCCGAAATTAGCGACACCATCGATCCAGTCTACGTGGGTTCCCTTGTGCAACCCAACCCGGACAGCATAAACGCCGAGCTTTGGCTGATGATAACCAACCAGCGGAATATTGGCCGTGGGAAAGCCAATCGTCCGGCCTCTTTTGTCGCCTTCAATTACTTCACCTTCAACTTCCCACCAATGACCGAGCAGTGAAGCTGCTTGAGAGGGGTTTCCTTGTTTCAGACATTCGCGAATGGCCGTAGAAGAGAAAATCACGGTTTCCTCACCGACAGGTTCAACAACCGTAACGTCGAAGCCGTATTTCTTTGCAAGCTCCGCAAGAACGACAGTTGTTCCATGTCGTTTATGACCGAAGATAAAATCATATCCAACAACGACCTGTACTGCCTGAAATCCATCGACCAGAACATCTTTCACAAATTCTTCTGCTGTCTTTTGCGAAAAGGTCAAATCAAAATTGACCGCCGCCATAACATCTACACCCAACCAATTTAAATGGGCAGCCTTTGTTTCCATTGTCGAAAGCCGGAAAGGCGGGGCGTCGGGGGCAAAAAATTCCCGTGGATGGGGTTCGAATGTCAGAACACCAGAGGGTACTCCCAGACGATCGGCGGCGTCCTGCGCATGGGCGATCACAGTCTGATGCCCTCGATGCACACCATCGAAGTTTCCAATCGCCAGGACCAACCCCTGACATTCTTCCGGAACGTTTTGATAGTCACGTATAATTCGCATGGGTCTAAGCCATCCCGCTGTTTCGTTTTTCGTTTCTATTTATTACGCCTTGATACCATCAAAGTTGCCTCGCCATCCAGCACAACAGTATCCCCAATTTTACATTCACAATCGAACGATACGCGTTTTCCATTTATCTCTCGAATTGTTGCTTTAGCGGTGACAGTATCCCCGATGCAAACCGGTGCTTTAAAATTCAACGACTGGTTCATATAGATAGACCCTGGACCCGGAAGTTTTGTCCCAAAAATTGTCGATAACAGACTGGCCGACAACATGCCATGCGCAATGCGTTCCTTGAACATGGTTTGCTCGGCAAATTCAGCATTCATGTGAACAGGGTTGGTGTCCCCCGATACGCCCGCATACATCACAATATCAGCCTCACTTATGGTCTTGGCATAAAGCGCACTCATGCCGACGGACAAATCTTCCAGATAGTATCCGTGCAGCTCTTCAAAAACAGACATACAATTCCCGATCAAGTTTAGTTTTTTGTTGCGATGCAATACTGACGGAAGTTCCGCGCCCTCGCAAGACCACCCGAAAAAAAGTTGCGTTTTACAGGACAGCCGCTGAATTTTCTTAAAATTGTTATCTATATTAACCAATTTTTTAGGTTCACTGAATAATCTCCGTAACAAGCAAAGTCTAAAACAAGATTACTAAGTCAAATTAAGAGGAATATTCTATGGCTGTCGATATGAACATGTCGGTTTTAATCGTCGATGATTACAAAACAATGTTGCGCATCATTCGCAATCTTTTAAAACAGCTTGGTTTCAATACGGTAGATGAAGCAGCTGACGGTTCCGCGGCGATTGCTAAAATGCGGACGAAAAACTATGGCCTGGTTATTTCCGACTGGAATATGGAACCGATGACAGGTTTTCAGCTTTTAAAAGAAGTCCGGGCAGACGAAGGCCTCAAAGAAACGCCGTTTATAATGATTACTGCTGAATCTAAGACGGACAATGTTGTTGCCGCCAAGAAAGCCGGCGTCAATAATTATATCGTCAAACCGTTCAATGCCGCCACGCTTAAAACCAAAATTTCTGCGGTACTCGGAGATTTTTAGTGTCGGGTAAAAGCGAAGTCGGGCACCTCAAGGACGCCATTTCGGCGCTCCATCAGGATTGCCAGGATCTGGCAAATTTCATTGTCTCTGCCCGTACGGAGATTGCTGAAATTCGTCCCAATGATCTGCAAGATGACAAGTTACCGCGCGCCGGTCAAGAACTTGATGCAATCGTTGAGGCGACAGAAACCGCGACCGATCAGATCATGGCTGCCGCCGAAAAAATCATGTCGGCGAAAGTAACAGAAGCAGACGTCGTCAACGATGCTTGTATGGAAATATTTGAAGCCTGCTCATTTCAAGACATTACAGGGCAACGAATTAGCAAAGTTGTCTCGACACTGGCGTATATCGAAGACTACCTGACCAAGCTTACGAAAGCATGGGGCTATGATGGCGTTGGTGAAACACCAAGCGAACCGAAAGAATCTGGTGACGAAGACGCTGACCTTCTGAATGGTCCCGCCCTGAATGGTGAAGGTGTGGACCAAGAATTTGTCGATCAAATGTTCGATGCCGACACTGACGCAGTGGGTTCAGAAAAAACCGAAATAAAACAGGATAAATCAGCCTCTTCCAGCGCGCAGCAAGAAATTGACGCGTTGTTCGACTGACCTTTCAAGATTTTTATTTCTGTTACCAGGTCATGTGGCTCATGACATATGTCGGCGTGAAACCATGCAGATGAGATATCTGGTCGATTTGCTCCATAGAGGGCATTTCACCCTCTGAGATACCCCATTCTTCTGCATGAATGCCGCCACCCACAAGAATACAATCTATGCCGGCGTTCCGCGCGCCTTTAATATCCGTACGCATGCTATCACCAATGGCGAGAACTTGGCTATTCGCCGGTAATCCCAATGTTTGCAGCGTGCGACGATAGGCTTCGGCATATGGTTTTCCGAACAAGGCGACCCGGCCGCCCAGTTCTTCATAAAGAGCAGCAATTGAACCAGCACAATAATGCCTGACTAAACCGCGCATAACAGTCAAGTCCGGGTTAGCACACAGCATTGGCAAATCGTGATCAAGCGCTTCCAACAGGAGCACACGATAATTTTCCGGTGTTTCAATATTGTCATCGACCAATCCGGTGCAGATGATGAAGTTGGCATCGGACATTTCATAAACCCGTGTATAGTCCAGACCGTCATCCAAGCCCTTGTCACGCGTTGCACCTATCTGGTAGAAATTTGTTCCCGTGTCGCGGATCAGGTCATGATCCCGTAATTCCAATACACTACGTGTCATGTCACCAGACGTCAGAATAAAGTCATACGCGGATCTTGGAACATCTATTCCCTCTAAAAATTCGACCACAAAGCCATTTGTTCGCGGTGCGTTGGACAATAGAATAGTAGGTTTGCTGTGGCGTTGAAAATTTGCCATGCAATCAAGAGCGCCGGGATAAGGTTCATGCCCGTTATGGACAACTCCCCATAAGTCGAGAACAAAGGCATCATACTGGTCAACGATTTCAGATAAACCGGAGAGAAAGGTAAAGGTCATAATGTATAATTGTCCTGGAAGAAGCACAGCGTACCGCTTTATAAACAAAGCGCTGACATTAATGTAGTGAATTACGACATTAGCTCACAGATTGCGGCGGTCGTGGGACACCAAATAAATAGCCCTGCCCGAACCCGACTTCAACATCCAGTAAACCGATGACCGTGTCTTCATCCTCAATCATGCTGGCGATCAATTCGATGTCCGCTCGCAATAAGGCTTCTCTCAGATCATCAGGATGGATATTCATAGGTAATCCTGCACTACCGGGAAGTAAATCTGCGGCGGCAACTTTCAAGTATCGGAAATTCGCGGCCCCCAGTAGCTGAAAGTCCATGTCCAGACGTTGCACACGATCCATAGAGAAGGAGAATCCCATTTCCGCCAGCGTTTCAAGTTCTTTTTTGACAGTTTCCGTGGCATTATCCACTTCTTCTTGCGCGAATTCTAAAATCAGGCTGTCCTTCAAATCACTATTTTGGTCGAGGAACTCAATAAATTGTTTGAAAAAAGCGGTATCGCGGAGTGTCCGCGCTGAGACATTGACAAAAAAACCAACTTCAACATTTCGCTGACGTACCCGACGAATAAGCTGTACGCACCTGATCAGAAGTAAATTATCGATAGTCCCTATGAGGCCGGCTCCTTCGGCCACTTTTAGATACTGTCCAGGTGTAATCACTTCACCATTAGGTCCCCTAATTCGAGAAAAGGCTTCGTAAAATAGAGTGCGGCGTTGCGGCAACCTAACGACTGGCTGCAAATATAAATCAACTTTGTTTTCTTGCAGTCCCGAACGGACAATTTCAAGAATCTCGGCGTCGTTTGGCCTGCCCTCAACAGAAGCTGCTTCTACATCACTATTTGCTGTCGCCTCTTCTTGTTGTTCTTCTTCGCCGCCAAAATCGAAACTATCGTCAACTTCCGATTCAGCAGACAAAATGACTTCAGGTTCTTCTGCCGCAGGCTCATGTTCCGCAGATAGTTGCTTTAAGAGTTTGCGTAACATCTGCATTTCAGCGGCAAAACTGTCCATATTGCCATCCTTACCTGCAAGGCCGCCGAGGATATTTTCAAACCGGTCAAGTCCGGTTTCAGCAACCGCAAGGTCACTCCTCATCCGCAACAGATCTCTTTGGAAACGAGAGCGTTCAACATGGCGCATGATAAAATCATGCAATAGAGCGCAGGCCAGGAAGAAAATACCCGCAGCCCAATATCCCATGGTTGGGTCAATGTTCTTAATATAATTTGGCGCCTGGACAGCGATTACTCCGGCGGTCAGCGCATATGCTGCGATAATAATGCTATGATACAGCAACGTATTCTCACTCCCCCATATATACTTTCCGTTAGTTTAGTCTTATTTCCGGCTTTGGGAAACAAAACTCATTTAGCTTTTTCCATAAACCAATTTCGAACTATACTGGGTTAGCCAAATTTTATTCCAAAAAAAGAAGAACATAATATGGGACGACTAAATAACAAGGTAGCAATTATCACCGGTGGTACAAGCGGCATTGGTTTGAGTACGACAGACATCTTTGCACAAGAAGGTGCGACAGTGGTCTTCACGGGGCGTCGGGCTGAAGAAGGAGCTGCCATCGCTGAAAAACTCGGAGATTCTGTACATTTCGTCCAGGCGGATGCAACAGTAGAGGCGGACATGACCTCGCTGATGACGGACACAGTACAGAAATTTGGCAAGATAGATTGCCTTTTTAATAACGCGGGCGGCCCGGCTCCGGTTGGCAGCATCGATACCGTCGATTACCCGAAAGCAATGGAAGCCATGGCGCTCCTATTTGGTAGCGTACTTTTAGGCATCAAGCATGTCGCCCCTATTATGAAAGCGCAAGGTTATGGCAGCATCATCAATAATGGTAGCATCGCCGGTCACCTCGCCGGATACTCCACGTCCATGGTGTATAGCGCGGCGAAAGCATCCGTCCTGCAATTGACCAGAAGTGCCGCTATGGAGCTTGGCGAATCCAACGTTCGGGTAAATTCTATCTCCCCCGGCGCGATCGCGACCGGTATATTCGGTAAGGCTCTCGGTCTGACAGGCCAAGCAGCAGAAGACACGGCAAGTGTCGCCGGAGAGGTTCTTTCGAAAGCCCAGCCAATCAGACGCGCTGGCCAACCGGAAGATATTGCGAATGCAGCTGTATTCTTAGCGTCTGATGATTCTACTTTTGTAAATGCGGCAGATCTTTTGGTTGACGGCGGCATGATCGGCGGCCGTCATTGGTCAGTTCATCAGGAAAGTGTCAAACAATTGGGCAAAGCCTTTACGGGTGGTTAATGCCTCAGCTTAACTTGTTTCCAACCGTCCAATGGCAAGGAATTTTCGGCGACGCTCTTCACGGAGCTCGCCAGGTTCCTTTTTTTCAAGCTCACGCAACTCTTCCTCAATCGCATCACCAAGGGCATTAATTGCCGCAGGCACATCGCGTTGTGCGCCGCCAACAGGTTCTTCGACGATCCGGTCAATAACTTGCAATGACAGTAGATCTTGCGCGGTTAATTTCATGGCAGTTGCAGCTTCCTGCGCTTTGTCTCTCGTTTTCCAGAGAATAGCCGCACAGCCTTCCGGCGAAATAACGGAATAAACAGCGTTTGAAAACATCAGAACTTTGTTAGCACTTGCTAAAGCAACAGCGCCACCAGATCCTCCCTCGCCCACTATGGAAGCAATAAATGGAACGCGAACATCGAGACAGGTTTCAATTGACCGGGCAATGGCTTCGGCCTGACCGCGCTCTTCGGCGCCAATACCGGGATAGGCACCAGATGTGTCAATAAAGGTCAAAATCGGAACACTAAACTGATCTGCAAGTTTCATGAGCCGCTGCGCCTTACGGTATCCTTCCGGCCGCGCCATCCCAAAGTTATGGTGTAGTCGCGATTCCGTATCCTTACCTTTTTCAGTTCCGATCGCCATAACCGTTTTGCCCCGAAAGCGGCCCATGCCACCAATAATCGCGTGATCATCTGCAAACGCTCGATCACCGGCAAGAGGCGTAAAATCCTCCAGCAGTTCTGCCGTTATTTCGTTCAGTTTGGGACGATCCACATGACGAGCGACCTGCGTTTTCTGCCAGGGCGTCAGCTTCGCATATGTTTGCTTGAGTTGCTGTGTCGCCTTTTGGCGCAGCTTGGCAATATCTTCATTGATCTCAATATCACTACCGCTATCTAATCCTTCAAGCTCACGAATCTTGCCTTCCAAATCAGCAATCGGTTTTTCAAAATCAAGAAAATTATCCATAGATATACAATGCTCCGCATTTTCCTAAGAAGCCGATTAATAAATTGACCGAACGGATACGTCAATGAACCGTTCGGTCAATGAATACTATTTTGTTTCTTAATTACCCGCGGCTCGCAATAATTTCGGACTGAACCACCAAGGCTTCCGCCTGTTTTATAGACGCAATATCAATAAGACGTCCGTCAAGAGCGACTGCGCCCGCACCTTCGGCCACAGCTTTTTCCATGGCTTCCAGAATACGTCGTGCCTTGGCGACTTCTTCTTCTGCCGGTGTAAATATGTCGTTGGCCAGCGGGATTTGCTTTGGGTGAATAGCCCATTTACCTTCACAGCCGAGAATAGCTGCCCGATTTCCATGCGCAACATATCCATCCGGGTCAGAAAAATCGCCAAACGGGCCGTCGATTGCCCGCAATCCGTTCGCACGGGCGGCGACAACCATACGGGCAATGGCATAATGCCACATATCTCCCCAATGGAAATCTCGTGATCCATCTTCCGCCGGGTCGGTCAAAACACCGTAAAGCGGGTTAGGGCCACCTATGGATGTTGTCCGGGCCTTTGTCGACGCGGCGTAATCGGCAACACCAAAATGCAGGCTCTCGTTCCGCTTACTCGCAGCAGAAATTTCGTTAATGTTCTGCATACCAAGGGCTGTTTCAATAATCAGTTCAAAACCGATTTTCTTTTTCCGGCCCTTTGCAGCCTCAACTTGAGTCGCCATCATATCCAGCGCGTAAATATCGGCAGCTGTTCCAACTTTCGGGATCATGATCAGGTCAAGGCGTTCGCCGCCTTGCTCTAATACATCAACTACATCGCGGTACATGTAATGTGTGTCGAGACCATTGATGCGCACGGACATGATTTTATCGCCCCAATCCACATCGTGAAGGGCCTCAATGATATTTTTGCGGGCTTGCGCCTTGTCATTCGGGGCCACGGCATCCTCAAGATCCAAAAAGATGGCATCTGCATCGGATTTCGCTGCTTTTTCAAACATATGAGGACTTGATCCGGGGACCGCCAATTCACAACGATTAAGGCGGGACGTGCAGGGTTCTGGGACTGTAAAGCTCATGAGGCAGGACCTTCTTTATTTAGTTCACTGTATTTTCTGCTGAGGAAATTGCTGCAGGCGCGTCATAGAGTCAAGGTTTGACGGTATTTATTTTGCATCTGCGAGAGGATGATGTGTGGAAACAACTTCCATCAATCGCTTTTGCAGGACATGTGTATAAATCTGCGTCGTCGAAATATCTGAGTGTCCCAGCATCTTTTGCAAACTCCGTAAATCGGCCCCATTTGCCAGCAGATGACTGGCAAATGCATGTCGTAATACGTGTGGAGACACTTTTTTCGGATCGATATTTGCTTCTAGCGCGAGCGCCTTCAGTAACTGACCAAACCTTTGCCGTGTTAAATGCCCGGTTTCACCTCGTGACGGGTAAAGCCATTTCGAATGTTTTTCGTCAGGTAAAAAACAGTGTCTAATCTCCAGATAACTTTGAAGGGCTGCTTTTGCGGACTGATTTACGGGAACCAATCTTTCTTTGTTTCCTTTACCACGGATAATCAGGAAACGATCCTGATCACGTAGCGCCGGAAAGGGCAATGTTACCAGCTCTGTCGCTCGTAATCCCGTCGCATATAAAAGTTGCAGAAGAGACGCCATGCGCAATTTTTCGGGCTCTGAACCCTCAGCCGCCAAAAGCAAGCGACCCACTTCTTCTTCCGACAGATACTTTGGCAAACGCCGCTGGGCCCTTGGGCTATCGATATTCATGGAGGGGTCATCGCTGCGAAACTCATCCCCCAACATATAGGAGAAGAATTGCTTTATGGCGCTCAAACGCCGTGCCTGTGTACTGTTCTTGAGCCCCGCATCGTCCAATGATTTCAGGTAATCCTTGATATCCGAAGGTCCACAAGAATTCAGATCGGTGTCTTTTTTTGAAATAAATCGGCTGAATTCTTCCATGTCCCGGCGATAGCTGTCGATGGTGTTTGCAGCTGCGCCGCGCTCCGTCAGCAACATCTCCAGAAATCCTTCAATCAGATGCAAAGACATCTTACAGGTCTCTCAGAATTGCCGCTTCCAGAGCCAATGCCCGCGCTTCTTTTTCCAGCCCGATTTTTTTAAGAGATGACAGGACTACCGACAGTGTTGTCAGCGATACCGAAGCGGGCCCGTCTTTTCCAAGAGCCGTCAAAGAGAGGGCGATCGTCTCCCCAACGCGACCAGCTTCCGCAGCCGCATCGAGGTTTTTCTCGATAACAAGATTTGAATATCTGGGTTGCGCAATTTGCCCCAGACCCAAAGCCTCTGACCAGAGGCTCTCAGGTATTTTCCGATCAAAAATGCCCAATATCGCCAGCAATAACCCGACATTCTCCCCTCGCTCAAGATCATCGCCTTGTACGAAAGACGTTGCATCAAATGTTGCCGGATTCCAGCGGGCAATTCCAGGCGCACCCGATATCAGCATATAGGCATCCACCCGATCAATTCTCGTTCGGGCGGCAAGACGTTCTTCCGCCGTCCCACGCAACGCAGCCCTCCGGGCAACCCGTTCCCAAATTGCGGCAGACGCAGTCTCATCGGCAGCGAGAAGTAGCCGGACCGCATCAATCTCAAATTTGTCGCTCTGACTAGTTGCGGAAATTTCCGCCAGCAATAGTGCACTCAACTGCGTCGCTGCGAAATAGCTCCCGTCGCTAAATCCAGTCATCCAAAGAACTGATAGAGGCGACGCCAATTCGTCTTTGTCTTTTTCGTTGGCAATTGAACGATACAGCTCGGCAATTTCCGAAACGGCGTCCATTTCATCTGCAGGCTGATTAAGCGCGTTATCAAGAATCAGCCGTCGGGATATCTCGGGGCCTAAACTGCCGACCGCAAGCGATTGATAAGCAGCCCGAAGACGTTGGTCTTTTTGAGCATTTTCCTGCATTGCCAGCGCCCAGACAATATCGTAGCCGGAATTTTCAGCTGCCTCAAAGGAGACGGTCATATCTGCATGCCGGATCATCGCGTAATGCAGTGGTGAAAATAATAACTCAGCATCGCTGATGACGGCCGTGCCGCCGGCCAGCCGGTCAAACAGATCAAGGAATAACTTATCAGATTCTCCTTGTTCTTCAAGCAAGGCTGCACCTAGTTCAGCTTGTTCAAATTTTTCTTCTATCAGATCGCAGAAGACATCGGCTTTGTCCCAAAACCGATCAGCACTTTTCGACTTTTCAGTTTTGACCTGACGGCAAGCTTGCTCATTTTGCCCTTGCAGGAATTGAAGGTTTACAGTGGCAATCACGAGCTCGCTTGTAAGTGCTGACGGAGAGATTTTTTCGGCAAGTGATGATGCGTCAGCTACCCGACCGGCCTCTTGCAGCTTTGAAAGACGCAAGGTCATCAATTCGGTAGGTTTTTCGAGACCTTGCGGGATCACTGCTGCGGTAAGCAGCAATCGGCGGAATAATTCCTGCATGGTTGGCGACACGGCTGAGACAGGAAGATAGGTGAGCAATGTGACGACACGTTCGGGCGCCGTGCCCATCCACATGCCGGTACCAAATCCGCCAGTAGCGGCATCCAGTGTACCAACCGAGGCCGCGTCAAGGCCGCCCAGTGACTTCACAATTAAGGCCGATTGACCCGTTTTGCTTTCCGATTTGCTCGCAGCGGCAGGAACGCCGAAAGTAGACGATGCCGGTTTTTCCGGAATGGCCTGAAGTTTCTCGGTTGCTTCTTTCGGACTATTCAGGTCCGGAACCAAACTGCGCGGTTTGTCCTGGGCTGCCGCGACACCCGCACAAAAAACCAGTCCAGTTAATAAAGCCGCAAAAGCGGAAAGTAAGAGTTTATTTAGGGAACTGGTCATTTGGAATAACCTTTTCGACCTTCGCCGTCGGTGCCGGGATATCCCATGCAGAGAGGAACACGCCGCCGCCAATCACCGCGGCTGCTACTAAAAAAAGCAAAAAGAGAGAGAATTTAGACATTTCCGACCACTTTATCCAAAGTTGAATGCCAAAACTTGACACTGCACCCGCAAAACAGTTGCTATTCTAGCTGTTAAACTGCGATTATGACTTAAATTTGGCTTTATTGATTAGCACGGTTAGTTCTGACACATCAACAACCTTGCAAAAGTAATCAATATCAAGCGCCAACCGTAAAGAGAAAAGTGATTAAATGAGTAAGCAACGTGACGACAATGTCATGTCGAATTCCGGCAGTCAAAACCCGATGGAAGACCAGGATCTCAGGTCTATTGTTCTTGTCGGATTGATGGGCGCGGGGAAGAGCTCCGTTGGCCGCCGTCTGGCTACTGAACTGGGATTACCCTTTAAAGATGCCGATACTGAAATCGAAAAAGCCTCTAATCTCTCCGTAGCTGAATTTTTCGATCAGCATGGTGAAGAGGCCTTTAGAAAAGGCGAACGGCAGGTCATTGCCCGCCTGCTGACCGGACCGCGCCAGGTGCTGGCTACCGGTGGCGGTGCCTATATGGACGAAGAAACCCGCGCACTTATCGCGGAAAAAGGGATTTCTGTATGGTTACGCGCGGAGCTCGACGTTTTATACAAGCGTTGCATGAAACGAAATAACCGCCCCCTCCTGAAAAAAGGTAACCCGAGAGAAATTCTCAAGAATCTGATGGAAGAAAGATATCCTGTTTATGGTCTGGCGGATCTGACAGCCGACAGTGGTGAAGGACCCCACGAAATTGTCGTCGGAAAAATCACCTCGGCTCTTGCGGCAATGCCGAACCCTAACCGGTCGACAAGCGATCAGTAATATGACAAATCCTGCTTCTACGAAAGTATCCTCCGTATCCCGGGTTCCCGTCAGCCTCGGTGAACGCTCCTACGAGATCGTGATTGGCGATGATCTACTATCACAAGCTGGCGCGCACCTGAAACCAGTCCTGCGCAGCCCACGTGTCGCTATTCTAACCGACGAGAATGTCGCCCCCCTGCATCTGGAAAGATTAACAAAATCCCTGGATGAGGTGGGTATCGATCATATCTCTATCGTTCTCCCTGCTGGTGAAAGCAGCAAAAGTCTCGCAACATATGAAAAAGTGATAGACCAGTTGCTGGACGCCAAGATACAACGCGATGAAGCCCTGATAGCCCTGGGCGGTGGCGTTATTGGAGACTTAACTGGTTTCGCGGCCTCTACATTGCGCCGCGGGGTTGATTTTATCCAGATACCGACCACATTGCTATCGCAAGTCGATAGCTCCGTCGGCGGGAAAACAGGAATTAATGCGCCGCAGGGGAAAAATCTTATCGGCGCTTTCTACCAACCGAAAATCGTATTGGCAGATGTCGGTCTGCTGTCCAGCTTGCCAAAACGCGAACTCCTTGCCGGTTACGCGGAAGTTGTCAAATACGGTTTGCTTGGGGATTTCGAATTTTTCAGCTGGCTTGAGGTTAACGGCCCGGCGGTCATTGAGGGCGATATCGCCGCGCGGATCACAGCAGTTGAAAAAAGTGTTCTGGCGAAAGCGGCAATTGTTGCACAGGATGAACGTGAAAGCGGCGTCCGCGCGCTTTTGAACCTTGGACATACTTTTGGCCACGCCCTGGAAGCCGAGACAGGGTACGGGCGGTATTTGAACCACGGCGAGGCTGTGGCTATTGGCATGATCATGGCGGCAGAGCTTTCCATAAAAATGGGGTTGCTTTCCGGTCAGGATGGCAGACGTATCCATTCGCACTTTCAAGCCGTCGGCCTCCCGCAAAAAGTACCAAGTATTGAAGATTTGTCATGGCAGAGTGACCGATTACTAGACCACATGCGTCAGGATAAAAAGGTAAGTGGCGGAAAGCTTACCTTTATCCTGTTAAAGTCTATTGGCAACGCCTTTACGACACAAGATGTGGCAGTCCGGGATATTCTGGATGTCTTAACGGATGAATTAAACGCCGCGAGTTAACCACGTGACCCCAAAGGAGGGAATGAAACGACTACAATGAGCATTGAACTTATTTTATTGCTGCTGGCAATATTCCTGCTGCTCTTATTGTCAGCTTTTTTCTCAGGATCGGAAACGGCGCTAACCGGTGCCTCCCGGGCCCGGCTCCATCAAATGGAACAAGCCGGCGACAAGCGGGCTCATCTGGTAAATCGTCTGCGCGACCAGCATACGAAATTGATCAGCGCGATTTTGCTTGGAAATAACCTGGTCAATATCCTGGCGTCAGCACTGGCAACCAGCTTCCTTATTACGCTTTTCGGCGATATCGGTGTTGCCTATGCAACCCTTATCATGACGGCGCTCGTTCTTATTTTTTCCGAAGTACTGCCAAAAACCTTCGCCTTGCGAAGATCCATATCGACGGCTTTGTTTGTTGCACCAATTTTACGTCCAGCCGTGTTTCTTCTGTCGCCCGTTGTTTTGGGCATCAATGTCGTCGTTGATGTAACTTTGCGCATGTTCGGCGTTAAAAGTTCTGAAGACGATGGTGATACCGTAACCGATGCCGCGCAAGACGAGCTCCGCGGGGCCATTGAACTTCACTCTGAGGAAGCGGGCGTTATTTTGCATGAGAAATATATGCTCGATTCCATTTTGGACATGGATGAAGTTGATTTGTCGGAAATCATGATTCACCGCAAAAATGTGGAAATGGTTGATTGTTCCAAATCAACGCAAGAAATCATCGATCAAGTTTTGGCGAGCCCTTATACGCGGCTGCCATTATGGCGAGAAAATTCTGAGAATATCATTGGACTCGTTCATGCCAAGGACTTGCTCCGGGCGATCATTCCGCTCAACGGCCAGTATGATGAGCTCCAAATCGAAAATATCAGCGTTGAACCTTGGTTCGTACCGGAAACAACAACGCTGCGAAGCCAGTTGAATGCCTTTTTGGAACGCAAAAGTCACTTCGCACTTGTTGTCGATGAATATGGCGCTTTGATGGGCCTGGTGACCCTGGAAGATATTCTGGAGGAAATTGTCGGCGATATTGCTGATGAGCATGACGTCGCTGTCAGTGATGTTGAAATGCTGCAGGAAGGCAATATTGTTACCAAGGGGGATGTTACAATTCGGGATTTGAACCGACAGCTCAATTGGTCTTTGCCCGATGACGAAGCCGCGACCATTGCCGGATTGGTCATTCATGAAGCCCAGATTATTCCGGACGTCGGTCAGATTTTTATTTTTCACGGCTATAAGTTCGAAATCCTTCACAAAGAACATAATCAAATTACAGAATTGCGTGTGACCGCATTGTCGAACTGATCGGACCCGACCCCATGTTTGACATACTTCTGAATATCATTGCGCCCGTGGTCATCACTGCCGGGCTGGGTTTCTATTGGGCAAAATCCGGCCGGTCTTTCAGTACGGAAACTGTCACCGGATTGGTAACCAATATCGGTGCGCCACTATTAATATTCACGACCCTCGACAATCTGGACATGCAGCTGACGACCTTTTTTGGTTTTGCCATGATCGCCGCCATAGCTGCCGCCTCTTTCTGCCTCATTGGCTTCGCTATCTTATTCATCATGAAACTGAGTATCCGGGACTATCTTCCCGGTTTGATGTTTCCCAATACCGGAAATATGGGTATTCCCCTCTGTTATTTTGCCTTCGGAGAGCCGGGCCTGGCCTTGGCGATCGCTGCATTTACTGTTTTTTCCATGACCCAGTTTACGTTTGGTGTCTGGCTTTCTTCGGGCACAAATTCAGTTTTACACTTAGCGAAAACGCCCCTGATCTACGCAGTCGCCATCGCCCTGATTACAAAATCACTCGGCATTGAAATTCCGCAATGGATCACTAATACGACCGGATTGCTCGGAAGTCTCACAATTCCTCTTATGCTTTTGGCGCTTGGTGTTAGCCTCGCCAGCTTGTCAGTAAGACATATAAAGTTGGCGATCGGTTTGTCCCTCCTCCGGCTCTGCATGGGTTTTGCCGTTGGCTACGGCCTCGCTCTGCTCTTCAACCTTGAAGGCGTCGAGCGCGGGGTCATCATATTGGAATGCAGTATGCCGGTCGCCGTTTTCAACTACCTATTTTCACTTCGATATAAACGGGCGCATTCTCATGTGGCAGGAATGGTATTGATCTCAACCCTCCTTTCTTTCGTTACGCTGCCGGCACTTCTGCTTTTTGTCCTTTGAAGTCGCTTCGCGTCAGGAATTCAAAGGAGCGACTTCATCAAGATAATGATGTAAAATTGCCGATCGAATACGCGAGGTTCTTGAATGCTCACGCCGCTTTTCATCCCGGTCGACATGGCAGCAGAAATCGTTTACCGAGATATCTTTCTTTTCGCAAATTTGTTGCAAAGCGGTCCATTCGATCCTCTCCAAACGAATACTTGTTCGGTGACATCGTCCAGAAACAGGGTCCGTAATTGAGATATTCCGGTTTACGAGAGTTTGAGAAGATTGAGTTTGCATTTTTTGATTCCCCTAGTTTACACCTAATAGTAGTGTAAAATTATTTTTTACACCTTATAGATGCATATAGGGACATCATAGCCTTATTCAATACATGTTTCAAAAATCTAGCAACGCAGCATAACAAGCTTTAGAAACCAATGAACTGTTATATCTACTTCTCTTTATACGTGTATTCAAATTTCTAAAGGTGGTGATATACGGGACTAATCAGTTGGGGATTTCACATTGAGCGACAGCGCATGAATATCAGTCGCTAATTCATCCGCCAAAACTTGATAAATTGCGCGCTGTCGCGCCACCCGGGACAAACCTTCAAATTTTTCTGAAATGATTTCGACTTTGAAATGACTTTCGCCTTGCGGACGAGCGCCAGCATGGCCCGCATGCAAATGTGATTCGTCAATAACCGTTAAGCTCGACGGCGCGAAGGCTTCGTGCAATTTTACTTCTATTGTATGTGCAACACTCATTTTAAATTCTTCCATATAGGTTTCCTGTAAGTCTCATAAGTATATTTTTCCAAAACAGGGATCAAGGTCCGTCATTATGAAGGAATGGGTCAGTAAAAATACAAGTTGACCATTTGAGTAACGAAGAGACAATATCTGTTGCTCAATTAGCATGCCCCACCGAAAATTGAAGTCTTTTTTAGGGCTAATCCTTGCAAGCCATAGGCCGACCAACCATAATAGTCTTCATGGCCAAACGTAAAAAAATTGACTTGGGTGACGCCCCGCCCGGCGGCATGTTCCGCCAATGCGATCACCCCGATTGCTTTGAAAGCGGGGAGTTTCGCGCGCCGAAATCCCGTATGGAAGATCGGGGAAATCCTGAGGATTATCAATGGTTTTGCCTGGGTCATGTGCGCGAGTTCAATAAATCCTGGAACTTTTTCGATGGCATGTCTGATGAAGAGGTCCTGCGCTACAAGGATGAAGATATTACCGGCCACCGACCAACATGGAAGATGGGCTCACGAACAGCAAAACCACAGGGTGACTATCGGTATGAGGACCCCTTCGATTTTCGCGAAGATATGGGCGCGCAAGATGAAACATCCCGACGACAGGGGCATGCGGCGTCACCGAAGATAGACAAAGAAGAACGAGACGCGCTCGCCGTCCTCAATTTAGGGCCTGACAGCAGTCTCAGCGATATCAAACGCCGGCACAAGGAACTGGCCAAGAAATACCACCCCGATATCCGCGGCGGTGACAAAAGATCCGAAGAAATACTAAAAAATATCAATCAGGCCTATACACATCTGCGATCTTGCGCTAACTCCTAGTAAACCGCAGGAAAATAACCACAAATCGTTACACGGAATAGTTAATAATGACGTCCCTAGAGCTCGCCGGTCAGACACCGGATATCAAGATAAATCTTCCTGATACAAAAGTATCTGTTCGCGAAGTATTCAAAATCGACAGTGACCTGGAAGTTCCCGCTTACAGCATCGCAACCGAGCGTGTGCCGGATCTGGATCCTTCCTATGTTTTCGATCATGACACGACCATGGCTATTCTCGCCGGGTTTGCCTTTAACCGTCGGGTGATGGTCCAAGGGTATCACGGAACCGGAAAATCCACCCATATCGAACAAGTCGCCGCCCGGCTGAACTGGCCCTGTGTCCGGGTCAATCTGGATAGTCATATTTCCAGGATTGATCTGGTCGGCAAGGACGCCATTGTCTTGCGCGAAGGCAAGCAGATCACCGAGTTTCGTGAAGGAATTCTACCCTGGGCGTTGCAATCACCCACCGCCATTGTCTTTGATGAATATGACGCTGGTCGGCCAGACGTGATGTTTGTGATCCAGCGGGTTCTTGAAGTCGAGGGAAAATTGACCTTGCTCGACCAGAACCGGGTTATCCGGCCCCATCCTGCATTCCGCATGTTTGCAACCACAAACACGGTCGGGCTTGGCGATACCACCGGTCTTTATCACGGCACCCAGCAGCTCAATCAGGGCCAGATGGATCGCTGGAATATTGTCACCACCTTGAACTATCTGCCCGAAGCAACAGAAAACGAAATCGTCCTGTCCAAGACGCCGAATTATGATACGGAAGAAGGACGGCAGACAGTCCGGGCAATGGTCGCCTGTGCCGAGCTCAGCCGGTCCGGCTTTATCGCCGGGGATATTTCAACGGTCATGAGCCCACGGACCGTGATTACCTGGGCGGAAAATGCCGAGATTTTCGGCGATATCGGGTTCGCCTTCCGGGTCACGTTCCTGAATAAATGTGATGAGATGGAACGTCCCATTGTCGCCGAGTATTTCCAGCGCAGTTTCGGACAGGAACTACCGGAATCCGCGGCTAATATCGTTGCGTCCTAGTCCCCGTGGCACTAGGTAAAAATAAGGAAGCTGCCGCCGAGCCGTTCAAACGGGCGGTGACCGCCACCATGCGCGCCATGTCCCGGGAGGCGGAGTTGGAAGTCATCTATGGCAATGATGCGCCCGGCATCGCCGCCAACAAGGCCCGCCTGCCCAATCCCATGAAGGATCTGCCTGTCGAGGATATCCGGCTGGTGCGCGGCATCGCAGACAGCCTTTCATTGCGCAAGCGATATCATGATGACGCCTTGCATAATCGTCTGGCACCCCAGGGCGGCGAGGCGAAAGCGGTGTTCGAAGCCATCGAACAGGCGCGGGTCGAGGCTATCGGCGCCAACAAGATGAAAGGCGTTTCCGACAACCTGTATAATCGCCTGGACAATCATTGCCGGGAAAGCGGGTTTGAGCGCATCTACGACAAGGCCGAGGCCCCCATCGCGGAAGTACTGGGCCTGCTGGCCCGTGAAAAACTGGCGAATATCCCGGTGCCGGAAAGCGCCCGGGGCATGGTCGATTTATGGCGTGAAGAAATCGACGCCAAAAGCGGCGACGATTTCACTGATCTGCTGGAAGCCCTGGGCAGCCAGAAGGAATTCGCGGCGGCCGCCCGCAAGCTCCTGAAAGACCTTGATCTGATGGATGATGCCGAGGGCAATTATTCCGACGATGAAGAAACCGGCGATGGCGACGACGGTGAACAGGAACCGGATGCCGAGAGCAGCGGCGCGGAAGGCGATGACGAAGCGCAGGAAGCCAGCGCCGCGGAAGATGCCGATTCCCAGGAAGGTGCCGGCGACGAGGGCACTGACAGCGAAACCGGCGAGAGCGCTGATATGGAAACCACCAGCGCCGGTGAGGAAGCCGGTCGCGATCGCCAGCCAGTCTATCCGGATGATTTCCGCAACTCGCCAAATGCCGAGATGTACAAATCCTTTACGACGGATTTTGACGAGGTTATTCAGGCTTCCGACTTGTGCGAACCTGAAGAACTGGCGCGGCTGCGGCAACAACTGGACCAGCAATTGACTAACCTGCATAGCCTGATCAGCAAACTGGCCAATCGGCTGCAGCGAAAACTACTGGCCCAGCAAAACCGCTCCTGGGAATTTGATCTGGAAGAAGGCATTCTGGATGCGGCGCGCCTGTCCCGCGTCGTCGTTGACCCGCTGCTACCGCTTTCCTTCAAGATGGAGCAGGATACGGATTTCCGCGATACCGTGGTCACCCTGCTTATCGACAATTCCGGCTCCATGCGTGGCCGTCCCATATCCGTCGCCGCCATGTGCGCCGATGTCCTGGCCCGCACGTTGGAGCGGTGCTCGGTCAAAGTCGAGATCCTCGGCTTCACCACCCGCGCCTGGAAAGGCGGCCAATCCCGCGAGAAATGGCTGGAGCAGGGCAAGGAAGCAAATCCAGGCCGTCTCAATGACCTGCGCCATATCGTCTATAAATCGGCGGATTATCCGTATCGGCGGGCTCGCCAGTCTTTGGGCCTGATGCTACGCGAAGGATTGCTGAAAGAGAATATCGACGGCGAGGGCCTGCTCTGGGCCCATAACCGGCTTCTCGGCCGTCCGGAACAACGCCGGATCCTGATGGTGATATCTGACGGCGCGCCCGTTGATGACAGCACCTTGTCCGTCAATCCGGGGAACTATCTGGACCGTCATTTGCGCGATGTCATTCGCTGGATCGAGACCAAATCTGCGGTCGAGCTGATTGCCATCGGCATTGGCCATGACGTGACCCGCTACTACGAGCAGGCCGTCACCATTATCGATGCCGAGCAACTGGGCGGCGTCATGATGGAGCAGCTTGCTGATCTGTTTGATGAAAACAAGACCAGCAGGCGCAGTAAAGCGGAACGCTGGTAAGCGCTTAGCTTTTTAAGTTGTTGTCGAAAAATTCCATACTCCGGGTCCAGGCGAGCTGGGCATCTGCCTTGTCATAACGTCCGCCCGAGGGATTGGCGAAGGCATGATCGGCGTCATACCAGAAAACTTCTGGATCCGGTTCACCTGCAATCTTCATCTGCTCGACAAAGCCATCGACCATGGCCTTGTTGATCCATTGATCCTTCTCGGCGAAATGCCCCATGACCGGACCGACCAGCGCTTTCAGCTGATCCGCTTTCTTGGCCACATTGCCGTAATAAATGATTGTCGCGTCGACCGGGCTGGCAATGGACGCATTCAGCGACCAACCGCCGCCGAAACACCAGCCGATCGTGCCCAACTTGTCTGTTGTCTTGTCATGCGCCCGTGTCCAGGCAGCCCAGGTTTCCAGCGTTTCTGTTGCTTCCTCTCCTTTGACTGCGCCCATCAGGCTACGGGCTTCGTCGGGGTTCGCACCAACTTTCTGGTCATACAGATCGACAGCAACGGCGACATAGCCGGCCTTAGCATATTCCGCGGCGACAGCCTTGATCTGGTCATTGAGACCCCACCATTCATGGATCAGCAGGATAGCCGGTGCCGGAGTGACCTCAGGAAGCGCTACGGACGCCTTGATGGGCCGCCCGTTTTTGAGTTTCAAGGTTACTTCTTGCGTGCCCGCGGCGGCGGCCTGTGCCAGAAGCGGATCGGCAAGGATGGCGGCCAGCGGCAAGGTGGCCGCGCCTTTTACAATATCACGACGTGCAAACATTTTTCTCTCCCTGATTGAAAATATGAATACTTGTAATCAATCACATAGGGAGAAGGTTGCAGGAAGCAACCAATGCATAAAAAAAAACGGACAAGATTTTCATCTTATCCGTTTTCGCATTTCCAAGACCGAAGTCTGCAATCTGTACTTAAGAAGCCAGGGATGCCTTTTTGATGTCGCGTTTAACGCGGCGGGCAGCCAGTGACAAATTCACGTCCCGTGATTTCAGAAGAAAGTTATCCAATCCGCCGTTATGCTCAACCGAGCGCAACCCTGCGGCAGAAACTTTCATGCTGAAGGACCGGCCGAGTGCATCTGACATCAGGCGGACTTCTTGCACATTTGGCAGAAAACGGCGACGGGATCTGTTCTTGGCGTGGCTTACATTGTTGCCAGCCTGAACACCTTTACCTGTTAATTCGCAACGACGTGCCATCGTGAACCTCTTTAACCAATAAATAAGAATGCCGGCGCATGACGCCGGACGTGGCACGGTATTTAAGGAATGTCGGCCCACCCGTCAAGCATATTAATCCAAAAAACACCGATATCCCTGCGCAGCGGGTTATTTAGCCAAAAACAGGGCCAGCAATTGCTCTGCGGCATCGGTTGGATCGATTTTTCCCGATTTCACCTCGGCTTCCAGGGCGGGGAGTCGCCGGGCAACCGCTTCATGTTCTTTAAATCGTGACATCAGAGAATCATCGAGTTCCGACCACATCCAGGACGCCGCCTGCTCCCGCCGCTGCGCCTCGAGCTCGCCATCGGTGGTGCGAGCGGCGCGATATCGTTCGATGGTTTCCCATAAATCATCGATACCCTGCTTCTTGAGCGCCGAGATCATCAGGACTTCCGGCCGCCAGTGACGGCTTTTAGGTCGCATCAGCCCGAGGGCACCCTTATATTCCGCCGCCGCCCGCCCGGCCGTTGCTTTCAAGTCACCGTCCGCCTTGTTAATGACCACAAGATCGGCCAGTTCCATGACGCCGCGCTTGATCCCCTGCAGCTCGTCACCGCCTGCCGGCGCCAGCAACAGCATGAAAACATCGACCATTTCCGCGACCGTGGTTTCCGACTGCCCCACACCAACGGTTTCGATCAGGATAATATCAAAGCCGCTGGCCTCGCACAGCAGCATGGCTTCGCGGGTGCGCCGCGCAACACCGCCAAGCGACCCGCCCGATGGCGACGGCCGGATAAAGGCATTGGGATCGCGGACAAGTTCCTCCATACGGGTTTTATCGCCGAGGATGGAGCCGCCCGTCCGCTTTGATGACGGATCGATGGTCAGGACAGCCACTTTATGTCCAGCAGCCGTCAGGAATTTACCGAACACTTCAATAAAGGTGGATTTACCAACACCGGGCGTGCCTGAAATACCAATGCGGACCGAACGGCCGGTTGAGGGCAGAATCCGGGAAATCAGGTCGCGCGCCTGCTTCCGGTGATCACGGCGGGAGGATTCCACCAATGTGATGGCCCGGGCCAGCGCCCGGCGATCGCCCGTTTTCAGTTTTTCGGCTATTTGGTTAATCGTTTG
>Ga0315336_1000554_pt1 | contig 97596 bp, 77 predicted proteins | sample ASW5metaG_FD_204512 | JGI IMG/M metagenome (GOLD analysis project Ga0315336, IMG submission 204512) | Ammonia-oxidizing marine archaeal communities from Monterey Bay, California, United States - ASW #5 | ecosystem: Environmental > Aquatic > Marine > Intertidal zone | place: USA: California...
CGTCCCCCGTCAATAGGCGTGTACGCGGGCGGCTCACCTCGACGACTCGGCCAGAACGGTCACATCACTCCCTGTGTTTTCACTTCTGTGTTGATTCCATGACGGCCAAGCTGATACTCACACTCGGCCCAGGCACGAGCCCTCAGGCGCATGGCGACGTCGTGGTTCTCGACTGGAACAAACGGGAAATCATCGACGCACATCGTTACACGCACCGGGTTTACCAGCAGAGCCACAAGGGGCTATCGGGTGCATCTTGGCACGGCCCGAACCTACTCGTCGCAACCGAAGCCGAGCTGCTCGAATTCGAGGTCGCGCCGCTTCGGGTCGTCAATAACCATACCTTTGGGTTTTTGAACGACGTTCATCATCTTGTGGCGACTGACGATCGTATCTGGATTTGCAACAGCGGGGCGGACTGCGTCGAAGAGCTCAATCCGCAGTGGCAGCCGGTCGAAACACATCATCTCGTTCGTCGATTCGGCAGGCAGCCGGCTGAGTTACTCAGGCTGATGCGTGACGACGCCCGCAAATCATGGTGGCGCCTTCGTGGCCGCTACGACTTCTACACACACCTGACCGACCGGCCGGCGTTCCGCAACGTCGTCAAACTTCTCGACGAGAAGGCTTACCGCAAGAACGGCCGCGAGTTGCGCTACAGCGATCTGCGACCACATGTGCTGCATCCGAACCATCTGCAAGCCATGGGCGATGATCTGTGGATCACGCTTTGGAGGCCGGGAAAGATCGTCAGTCTGAGAAACGGAAAAACGCTGGTCTCGCAACTTGGCCGCCCGCATGATGGAATTGCATTTGGCGACGAATTCTACGTGACCGATTGCCAAGACAATCGCCTGCTTGTCTTCGAATTCGATCAAGCCACGCTAACGATCGGAGAGCGAATCGCCGAAAAGACGGTGACAGACACGATTGAACAGGGTTTTCTGCGTGGCGTCTGCGTGAAGGACGATACGGTGTTCGTCGGACTCACCGCACGACGAGGTGCCCCCGCAAATGCGCGCTCGGCGCGCGTCGTCGCACTCGACCGGCGAACGTGGAACGTCCGCGATGAATGGGCGGTCCCCCAAGAATTCGGATTGAATATCTTCAGCATTCTCGATGCAGGTTCGGCGTACCAGTGACCGAGCGCATTCCTCCTCAGGAAACCGATCGGATTGCGATCGCCTACGTCGTACATACGTTCGACGTGGGAGGATTGGAACACTGTATCGCCAGGCTGGTCAACCACCTGGACCGGAATGCGTACGAGCCGAGCATCGTCTGCCTGAACCGAAACGGCTCGGCCGCCCAGTGGCTCGAAACCGACGATACACCGATACGGGAGTTGCACAAACGATCGGGAAACGACCCGTTCGTCATAATCAAACTCGCGCGGCTACTGCGAGCCCAGCGTTTCGACATTGTTCATTCTCACAACTGGGGAACGCTTGTCGAAACGTCGCTGGCCCGCAAATGGGCCGGCGTCAAGTGCCATGTTCACGCGGTACGAGGCATGAATTTTGGTCAACGCGATTCGGCCAGGTTTCGGAACTACCTGCGCAATCGAACGTCGCGCTGGGCGCTGAAGCGCTGCGACTGTCTTGTCGCGGTCGCCGAGTCGGTTCGAGACGACATGACGACGTCGTATGGAATGTTGGATCGGGCGATACGCGTTATCCCCAACGGTGTTGACGGACGTTCGGGCCAAGTGCCCCAGGAACAGGTTGCCCGACTTCGAAAACAGATCGAAATGCCGGCAGCGGAGATCGTATTCGGTACGGTAGGAAGACTCGTTCACGTCAAGAATCTGACGTCGGCCATCGAAGCGATCGCGCGATTGGTTCAGAGCGGCGTTGACGCACATTTCGTAATCGTAGGAGACGGACCGGATCGATCGATTCTCGAACGACATGCGGCAGCAGCAAACGTTTCACGTCGAATCCATTTTGCAGGTCATCAGACGAATGTGGATGAGTGGTTGACACTGTTTGACGTGTATGTCAATTCAAGCTTATCCGAGGGAATGAGCCAATCCATTCTTGAGGCAATGGCCTCCGGAATTCCGATGATCGTAACCGACGTCGGCGAGAGCAGCGTACTGGCCGGGGGCGACCAGGCATGCGGTTTGATCGTACCGGCCGACAACACCGATGCACTCTACGGCGCCATGGCCGAACTGGCCGCTTCCTCACACCGGCGTCGAGAACTCGGCGAAAACGGTTTGGTGCGGCACAATGAACGTTACGGCGTCCTCAGCATGATCAACGCGTATGAATCCTTGTACAGAGAATTGACCGGCAACACTGTATCGACTCCTGCGGTGGCCTCGAACACATGAGCATCACGCTTCTTCTCTGGCTGATCGGCTTCGCCACGCTGCTGATACTGGCGTTCTTGCGGCCAGCGTGGGGCGTCGCCCTGTATATGCTCACATTTTTCGCAATGCCGCCCCTGTGGTGGTGGGGAGACCCCATCGCGGAACTCAGGTGGAGCTTGTATGGCGGGTGTGCCCTGCTTGCTTCTGTCGTGTTTTCAAAGTTCTTTCGCTCGCCTCAGGAAACCGGAGGCAACGGGCCATCGGGCCGAGTTTTGGCGATGATCGTTGCGGCGATTCTCGTCAACGCCACGTTCGTGCATTGCGCACTCGCTGAAAACATGCAGGTCAGCGCCGGCGCGTATTTTCTGCTGGCAAAGTTTGTTCTGTTGTTTTTTTTGATCACAGCAGCGGTACGAACCCGGACCGATTTTCAGATTGTCTTGTTCTCCATCCTGCTCGGCGCGGGATACATCGGGTACGAGGTGACCGTCAATGACCGGGGCCGCATTCGAAGCGGTCGCCTTGAAGGCGTCGGTGCACCGGGTGCGGAGGGAGCGAACGAACTGGCAAGCTTGATGGTGTCGATTCTCCCGCTCACAGGAGCAGTTTTTGTTGCAGGGCGCACGTGGGAGAAGGCGGCCATGCTTGTCGTCGCCCCCTTCGTGCTCAATGTTGTCTTGCTCTGCAGCAGTCGGGGGGCGCTGTTGGCAACGTCGATTTCAGCGGTCCTCGTGCTTGTGTTGGCACCTAGCCACATCCGCCGGAAAATCTGGTTTCTGCTGATGCTCGGCGGGGTCGCCACGTGGCTGCTGTTGGGCGACGTCAGAATCGTCGAGCGTTTTTTGACGACCTTTCAAAGTTCAGAAGAGCGAGATACGTCGGCTTCGTCTCGGCTTGTCTATTGGGGTGCCGGCCTGCGTGTGATTGCCGATTATCCCCTAGGAAGTGGAGGATCAGGTTTTAAGACCGTGCATGGGCCGAAGTACCTCAAATCGTTGGACATCCACTACGAGCGGAGGGCCGTGCACAACGGTTACATCAACGAAGCATGTGAATGGGGAATTCAAGGCTTGTTACTGCGGCTTGCTTTGATGGGAGGCGCACTCGTCTGCATGTGGAAAACGATGATCTGCTGCGATCGACGCTTTGATTCTTTCGGCGCGGCTGTCGGATGCACTTTGATTGCAGGCACGGTGGCGTTCCTTATCACGTGCCTTTTTGGAGACCGGCTCGACGCCGAATGGGGTTACTGGCTGGCAGCGATCACCGTCTGCTATGCACGGGTCTTCGGAGACGTTTTCCCCGCTGATTCGAACGCTCCCGTGGCTCAGGCCGTGGCCGGATCGTGAGAGTTTTTTTGACGAATGTGACATTTCGTACGACAGAGTTGCGTGTACGCAAACTGGAATTCTGAACGCGAATCCGACGACGGTCGTATTGCCAATAGCGCGGGATGCAGCTCACCTTTCTTCATGGAACACATCATCGATACCAAAACACCTGACCGGATGAAGCCGACGACCGCCCAAGAGTCGCCGTGCGCTTCGCCCGACACTCCCGATACATCGGGGTGCGGTCGGGTTTCAAGTTTGGTACAGCAAAAAGAAGTCGATGGCCGGGACGTGTTCGTCAAGTCGTACTTCGATGCCGAGTCGAAAACCATCAGCGCACTGGCAAGAGCCAGAGCAGCGCGTGAGATCGAGGTCCTCGAGCACCTCGCGCAGCACCTGGACAATACGAGCCGGCTTCGAAGCGTTCAGCTCGTCTCGGCGGAACCCGAACAGGCAACACTCACAACTCAAAAGACCACTGGAGAAACTCTACAAGAATGCTTGAACGGCCCGTTTTATAGCGGACGTCGTCCAGAAGGTTTGCGTGCGCTGTGGCTCGCCGGCCGCTGGCTCCAATCGTTTCAGGCGATGCCAACGGCAGAAGGCCATGGCACCGTTCTGGGCCGATTCAATCCTCCCGGCTTGATCGAATACTGCGTGCTTCGGCTCGATACGATTCGCGAATCAGATCGCACTCTCGTTTCACCGCTTCTGCGAGATCGGCTGCTTGACACACTCGAACATCTGCTTCACGAGGCACCGACAAACGAAAAACAACCGGTGTGGTGTCACCGCGACTTTGCTCCGGTGAATATCCTATGGGATGGACGCGCGATCATCGGGCTCGATTTTGCCATGTCGGCACTCGACGTGCCGCTGCTCGACGCGAGTTATTTCATTCACCGTTTGGAAATGACGAAACTGTACTCTCCTTGGAAACGCTGGCCCGTCGATCGATGGAAGCGGGCGTTCTTGCGCGGTTACGGACGTGCCGAAGCCGATCGCTCGCCCATGTATCGCGCGCTGGAAATCCGCCACCTGCTGTGCCGATTGCAAACATACGTCCGTCGCGATTCCACAGGTTGGAAGCAACGGCTACATAACACATGGGTGCGTAAACGCGTGTTGGCAGAATTGGCACGCAGGGTTCCTGTCGTCTGAGAGCGGTTTGCAAATCTCAGATCACGCCAGAACGTTGCCATATGTCAGCCGATTCAAGTCGAACTATGCATTGTCGGTCTGCAATGCTCACCAATCTCAATGGGAGATCGGTCTTAAATGCCCCGAGGTGGAAAAAGCGATCTCGTCCGTCGCATGAAGAAAACGTGCTACGCGGGCCTCTCGTCCCCGTATCGCGTCTATTCCGACGCATGCGAGCGATTGTCGTCGAACGCTTCAGCCGTTCTCGACGTCGGCTGCGGACGAACCATTCCTGTTCTTTCCAAGTTGTCCCTTCCCAAGGGGGCACTCTCGGTGGGAATCGATCTCGTGGCGTCCTTCGATCCTCCGCCCGAAAGCACAGCTCAACTTTTTCGGGCGGATTGCACAAGCCTTCCCTTTGACGAAGAAGCGTTCGATCTTGTGGTGTCCCGAAGTGTACTGGAGCACCTCGAACACCCCGAAGCCGCCTTTGCGGAACTTTACCGCGTGCTCAGACCCGGCGGGCATGCCGTCATTCTTACACCGAACTGGTGGGATTACGTTTCGTTGGGCTCATCACTTGTACCGAATCGTCTTCATCCGTGGCTCGTTGGTCGAATGACCGGTCGGGCAGAAGACGACACCTTCCCGACACGCTATCGCGCGAACACGACCACTCGGCTGGCGAAACTCGCCGACAACGTCGGTCTTCGCGTCGTTTCGCTGGAGCTGCCGCGTGAGCATCCGCACTACCTCCAATTCAATGTTCTCGCATACACGGTCGGGCTGCTCTATGAACAAACGGTCCAACGCTGGTGCCGAAAACTCCGACCGTGGATTCTTGCAACGTTTCAGCGGCCCGACCGACCTTCTCAAACAAAACACTCACCGAAAACGGCCGAGGTAAAACGCTAACCGCATGCCCCATCGTCTGCTCAAATTAAGAAAAATGTCTGCGGCGGAAATTCAGTCGCGGGTGCTCGGCATGTTGCGCGGGCGCAAGGAACGGCGAATCTACCGCTCCCGCCGGAGGAATTCCGCGAGACACCCGGCGCCGAGTGTCGAAAACAATTCCCGAACAAATGAGGCTCGTTTTGTTGCCGAGCAGTTCCTACACAGAACGACGGCTCTTGTTCCTGGGGCAAAGGGAGCCGAGCAGCAGCGCCTGAGTAACGAATCCCCCGAAACACACGGCCGGCTTCGTCAGTCGGCTCGGTCGCGCGTCGAGGCGATTCTTTTGGGTGAGCACGAACTGCTTGGGCAGCGGGTTGATCTGAGTGGAATAATCGACTGGCATCGTGATCCGCGTGGCGAGTTCTGTTGGCCGCGCGAGTTCTATGCCGATCTCAATCTCTACGAACTCGACGACAACGTTGATGTGAAATACGTGTGGGAGTTGGGACGTCAACAGTACGTCGTCGATCTCGCACGCGGTTGGTTGTTGCTTCGCGATGAACGTCTCGCACAGCAAACGCGGGCACTCATGCTCGACTGGATCGACGACAACCCGCTGTACGAGGGAATCCACTGGACCGGCTCGCTGGAAGTCGCCATGCGGGCCATCTCTTGGTCGTGGTCGCTTGCCATGACGTCGGAGTGGACGGGCTGGAACACCGAGGCGCTGTGCAAGATTGCGTCTGCGCTTGCAGAACACGCCGAGTACTTGGAACACCATCTGTCCTATTACTCCAGCCCGTACAATCACTTGATCGGAGAGGCGACTGGGCTTTATCTAATCGGCGCGCTGCTCGAACAGCACCACGAGGCTGACCGTTGGCAAAACCTCGGTCGTGACGTTCTCATCGAGCACGGCCCTCGGCAGTTTTACGCCGATGGATTCTGCGTCGAACAGGCAATGGGCTATCACTTTTACACGCTCGGTTTCATGGTACTGGCAATCTGCGCCGCGCGCTTTGCCGGGCAGCCTCTTGATGCTCTTGAGCCGGTTGTGCATCGGGCATTCCGCGCGGGAGTGGCTTGCCGTCAGCCGAATGGCGAGTGGCCGCCGCTGGGCGACGTTGACAGCGCTCGTTCGATACCGGTCGGAACCGACAACTATTGGGACTTCCGTCCGCTGTGTTCGACGGCCGCCGTTCTGTTTGACGATGCCCGACTGCATCTCTCATCAGAAGATCCGGCCGAAGACGTCTATTGGCTATTCGGCTGTGACGGCATCAGTTCGCTTGATCGATTGGCACACGGCGCTGATTCCGCCGGCGCAGATGTCAAAGACCAGATGGTGTTGGACGACTCAGGTCACGCTATAGCGCGAAGAGACGAAGATTGGCTCATGTTCTCAGCGGGGCCTCTAGCGGCCGGCTTGCATGCCGATGCGACCCCGTCGACAGCTCATGGACATGCCAACGCGCTGCAAGTACTTTGGCGGACTGGTGGAAAAGCCGTGTTTGTCGATTCGGGCATGCCCTTTTATTTTGGACCGCGGGATTGGGTCGACCATTTTCGCGAAGCGTCCGCGCATAACACGATCGAGGTCGAAGGCTTGCCGATCGCGCGAACGGCGGGCCGTTTGATGTGGTCACACGTGCAGCCGCGCCCAGAGCTCGACGTCAATTTTTCCGCGGCCGCGTGGATGGCCCGGGGCCGCTGCCGACTCGATTCGACAGCGTCTTCCAATGAACGAGGCGTCGTCATTGAACGGTATCTGCTCGGCTTGCCCGAGGCCGGCCTGTGGATCGCCGATTGGATCGAATTTGATGAGCCGCGAACCGTCCGCTGGTACTGGCAGCTAGCCGCAGGCACGCTTCAACATTGCACCGAAGAAGGTGTAGGACAGTGCTCCATCAAGGGGAACGACGTTTCGCTCTGCACATGGTCTGAGGCGTCGGACATGAACGTCCGCGTCGAGGCACCTCAAGACGGCTCGCCCGTCGCACGGCACGCCCCCGAATATGGTCGGTGTCTCGATGCGCAACGGGTTTGTTTCGAAGCAAACGGCGGCAGGAGGCATTTCGTCGTCACTCACGTCGGAAGCACCCAACACTCCGCTCAAGTCACTATTCGCGGTACAGATTTGAAATGTACGAACAACAAGAACGAGGCGAGGTTCGTTCCTGCCTCGGAATCTTTCGGCTCGGTGCTGGGAGCCGACGTGAATTGGCAAATCGAGACCGATCAAGGACTGGCACTGTACTCTGCCGGTGACGCCCTCGCACCGACTAAAGATGCCGACGAACAACACACCGCGCCGTGGACGCCGCTCGTCGGCGTCGGCGGCTGGCCGTCAACGCAGGCTTTCCTTCCCATCAATTCCGTGTGTTGATCTGCATGATACGATGCTTCGAAGTCGTCGCATGACGTTTTGTCGAGCAACGTTTTCCGAATTTTGAAATCAGAGCACACAGCCGAACGTGTTACGCATGCCAAGCCACGCACATTCTAACCCAGGCCACGAACCGATCGACGCACTGCCGCCGACCGAGTTGTCTGCCGTTGCGCCACCCGAGACTGAGTTTTCAAATAGGCACAGTACCCGCAACGGCCGTCCAGCATCGATCCGCCGAGTCCTCGTACTCAGCAGTGCTTTCCCCTCCAAGGTCCAGCCGATTCATGGTGTGTTCGTTAAGGAACGAATTCGCTTTCTCGCGCAACTTCCGGGCGTCGAGGTTCGCGTGATCTCCCCTGTGCCCTATTTTCCGCCACTTGAGTCGTTCAAGCGCTGGTACCCGTTGTCGCAGATTCCGCGAGAGGAAATCATCGACGGACTTCGAGTCACTCGGCCGCGTTATTTTCTCCCGCCGAAGGTTGGTGGCTACTTTCATGCCGATCTCATGTACCCGTTTGTGCGACGTCAACTGAGCCGCATTCGACGTGAGTTTCCATTCGACGTCATCGACGCCCATTTCATTTATCCCGACGGGGTCGTGGCGGCCATGCTCGGTGCCGCAACCAATACACCGGTGGTCGTGACGTGTCGTGGCGAAGATATCGAACGATTCCCCGACGAGCCGCTCATCGGGCGGCGAATTCGGAAGACGCTCACTCGGGCGACACAACTCGTGGCCGTGAGCGGCCCGATTCGTGATACGATGATTCGGCTCGGCGCCGATCCCGGCAAAGTGACATTGATTCCAAACGGAGTCGACGCGAAGAAGTTCGCCCCGACATCACGCGAATCGGCTCGGAAGACTCTCGGCTTGCCGGCCGATCGGCCGATTGTGTTGGCTGTCGGCTACCGGTTGAAAATGAAGGGGTATCACCTGCTCATTGATGCGATACCAAAGATCAAGAAGACATATCCCGACGTATTGGTCGCGATTGTCGGCGGGCAGGCGCGCTGGGGGTTGGACTACAGCGCCGAAATCGAAGAGCGAATTCGAGCTAACGCGGTGAGTGACTCAGTACTGCTGACCGGCGCGCGTCCGCCCGAAGAACTGCCCAACTGGTACAGTGCCGCCGACGTGCTTTCGATCCTCTCGTCGCGCGAAGGCTCGCCCAACGTGTTGATGGAAGCGCTGGCCAGCGGATTACCGGCCGTCGCCACGCCGGTCGGTGGAATCCCCGACGTTCTCGGCGATACAGAGCGCGGAATTCTCCTACCGGAACGCTCGGCCAAAGCGGCCGCGAAAGGAATCGTACAGGCGCTGGAACGAACGTGGAATCGCGACGAGATCCGCCAGATCACGATACAAAACAACGATTGGGATAAGACGGCCCGACAAGTGAATCAGGTGTTCGACCGCGCCCTCGGAATCGCCTCCGAACCCTCGGGCGAATAGAGAACGACTACGCAAAAAGGCCCCACAAGTTTGTGGGCCGAAGAATGCTGCGCAAGCCAAAATAGGTTGTGCGAGCCGAAGTAAACGATCAGGCTTTATGATGCATTTCAATCAACGGACGACAGAATCAGTTTGACGCGGCTTGACCGGCCGCCGGAGAAGTCGGTTTGAAACAGATTTTTATGCAAAAGAACGCGCTTCGTGCCGCGACGATTCGCGCCGAAGAGGTCCCCGCACCGCGATGCAATGATTCGAGCGTGTTGTTGGCCAATCGTTACTCGCTCATCAGCGCGGGAACCGAGGGGGCCGCCGTTCGCCGCAATAAGCGTGATATGATCGTCAAGGCCATGACCGACCCCGACCTGCGGCAGAGTGTGGTCGACATGGTTGTCAACGACGGCGTGCGCAAAACGGCCGACCGCGTGCAGTATGAAATGACAAAATGGACGCCGCTTGGTTATAGCGGCGCCGGAATTGCCGTCGAGGTGGGCAGCCGCGTCGACGGCATCAAACCCGGCGACCCGGTGGCTTATGCCGGCCAAGGACACGCTGAGTACATCTGTGCCGCGAAAAACCTCTGTGTCCGGATTCCCGCGGGTGTTCCCGCGCGGGAAGCCGCCTTCGTGGCTCTCGGCAGCATCGCACTTCAGGCCGTTCGACGAACTGAAGTGCAGGTCGGCGAGGTCATCGCGGTTCTCGGAATGGGTCTCGTCGGGCAGTTGGTCAGCCAAATTTTGCGAGCCTCGGGGGCGCGCGTCATCGGCACCGACGTGATGCCGGAACGACTTGATCTGGCGCGAAAACTTGGCTTGGAACATGGCGTGGCCACCGGTGAACATCTCACGGACGAACTGATGCAGTACACCGGCGGCATCGGAGCGGACCGTGTGGTCATTTGCGCCTCGACATCCAGCAGCGAAGTCATCGAGCAGGCGGTGGCCATCGCCCGCGACCGCGCACGGATTGTCGTCGTCGGTATGGTCGGTCTGAACGTTCCCTGTGAAGACTTTTATCGCAAGGAACTCGACCTTGTCATCAGCCGATCCTACGGGCCGGGGCGATATGACCCAGAGTATGAAGAGCAAGGCCGCGACTATCCCATCGGCTACGTTCGCTGGACGGAACAACGCAACATGCAAGAATTTCTGCGGCTCGTGCAGGCGGGCGAAATCGACGTCAAACCGTTGATCAGCCACGAATTCGACTTGTCGCAGGCCGATCGCGGCTACGAAGTGCTCACCGAACGACCGCAGGAGGCGCTAGCCGTTGTGCTGCGATACGACGAACTCACCGAGCCGCCCGAGCACGTCATAGCGCTTCGAGAACCAAAGCCGACGTCGGCCCCCACGTCGCGCGGCAATGTCGCCGTCTTCGGATGCGGCGCCTTTGCGCGGCAGTTTCATCTGCCAAATCTCAAGCAGAGTTCGCGGCTGAACTTCCACACGCTGGTTGCTTCGACCGGGCAAAGCGCCAAAGAGATGGCGGCCCGTTATGCGGCGGCGCGAAGCGTGACCGATCCTGCTGAGGTTTGGAACGACTCGACCGTCGACGCCGTGATGATCCTGACCCGCGATAAGAGCCACGCGTCACTGACGGCAGCGGCCCTTGAAGCGGGCAAACATGTCTTCTGTGAGAAGCCGCTGGCAACGACGATCGAGGAGTGCGAAACCGTTGCGAAAGCGGCCGAAGCAGCGAACAGAATCTGCATGACGGGATTCAATCGACGTTTTGCCCCGCTGTTGGTGGATGCGAAAAACGTATTGGACGGAGTATCCGGGCCGAAGACCGTGCACTACCGGGTCAACGCGGGCACTCTGCCAAAGGATGACTGGGTGTATGACCCCGCGCACGCCGAAGGCCGTATCATCGGAGAAGCATGTCACTTTGTCGATCTTATGTATTGGTTGGTCGGCGCCGAACCGGTTCACGTTTCGGCGCAATGCATAGGTGAATGCGTATCGGCCGAACGTTTGGAAGACGTTTCCGCGACGATCACATTTTCCGACGGGTCGGTTGGGACTTTACTTTACACGGCACAGGGGGCGTCCGGATTCGGCAAGGAACGGATCGAGGTTTATGGCGGCGGCACGAGTCTGTCGCTCGACGACTTTCGGATGCTGACCGTGCGGGGCTCGCAGCGTATTGACACATCGCGCCGCGCGGCCGACAAGGGACATGCCGCCGAACTCGAACACTTTGCCGACGCTATCGAAGGCAAAGTCGCTCCGCTGATTGATTATCGCGACGGCGTTCGCGCCGCCGTCTGTTGCCTAGAGATCGTCGAGAGCGCCCGCCGCGGCGAAGCCCGATCCCTCGACGCAAGCCTCTGGCAGAACTAGCGCCGTTCGCTAACGATTTGAAAACGACGCATGACTTTTGTTTCCATCCTATTTTGGTCGACCGTAGCGATCTGCATTTACACGCAGATGGTCTACCCGTTGTTGATGTACCTATTCGCGATTCTTCCCAAACGTTCACATCGGGTCGCCTCGACAGACGCGACCGCACTTCCCAGCGTGACGCTGATCATACCGGCTTACAACGAAGAGCTGGTGATCGCGGAGAAATTGGAAAACGCGCTCGCGCTCGACTATCCGGCCGAAAGCCTGGAAATCATCGTAGCCAGCGATGGGAGCGACGACGGCACCGTCGACATTGCGGGGCGATTTGAAAGCCGAGGCGTCAAGCTACTGCCGTTCGAAGGCCGCCGCGGCAAGGCTTCGGTGATCAACGACGCAATTTCAGCGGCATCCGGCAGCGTTGTCTGTCTGTGTGACGCCAACGTGATGTTTGAGGCGGGCGCCCTAAAGAAACTCGTCGAACGCTTCGCTGATTCCGAGGTGGGAGCCGTCAGCGGCGAAGTGCGACTGGCGAGCGACGAATCAAATTTCGGACAAGGCGAGAGTGCCTACTACGGCATCGAACGGCTTGTCCAACAAGGAGAATCAGAATTCGGTTCACTGATCGGAGTCGACGGCGGCATGTACGCCCTGCGACGGGAACTGTTCGAGCCGTTGCCTCCGGACACCGTTCTCGATGATTTTGTGATCGCGATGCAGGTCATTCGCCGGGGAAAGCGTGTTGTGTACGAGCCCGAGGCGGTCGCGACGGAAAACGGTACAGAACTGGCCCGGCAGGAGTTTCGCCGCCGAGTTCGCGTTTCGGCTGGAGCAGCGCAGGCCCTCAAGCGGGGAGATTGGCCGCCACTCGTCCGTCCGATCGAGTTCTGGCAATTCGTGTCGCACAAACTACTCAGATGGCTGGGGCCGGCGATGCTGATCGTGCTATTGGCCTCAAACGTCTTGTTGTGGAATCAGGGCGTCGTTTATCGTGTGACTGGCTTGGGACAGGTCTTGCTATACGCGTTGGCCGCTCTGGCGACGTTTTCACTGCGGTTTCGAAATACGCGCGTGGGCGGCGTCGTCTTCTATTTCGTGTTGAGTCACGTCGCCATGATTCCGGGTTTGATCAAGGGCTTCTTAAGTCGCCAACAAGGGACATGGACGCGAACAGAACGGCGGGCGGCATGACCAATGCAAGCCGTCGGGCGAAATGGAACGCGGGCCGACTTCAGCCGGCGAGGCCTTCGTTGTGAACCATGTTCGCCAAGAGAATTCTGCGCACGCCACCCAACGCGCCGATTCGGTGAATGCCACCGAATGGAACAAGTACGTCTCAGAACATCGTTTCGGCTCGTTGTTTCACCGTGCCGAGTGGGAAAACGTTTTCGCGACCTACCGTTTACCGGTACTTCGATTTGCCGTTCGACGCTCGGGCCGGCTTGCCGGTGTTCTGCCCATCGTCTGGCAGCGGAGTTTGCTGGCGGGAAATCGGCTCGTCTCGCTGCCCTGGTTCGATGCGGCAGGTGTCATTGCCGATGACGAAGCCGCCCGAACCGCATTGATCGATCAAGCCGTCGGAACCCTCGAACAACGAGGAATCGTTTCGTTGCGTATTCGGCAAATCGAGGCCTTTAAACAATTCGGCGACACGGGGACCGACAAGGTGCTGATGCGCTTGGCCCTCGACGCCGATCCGCAGTCGTTGTGGGACGCGTTTCGTCCCAAGGTTCGCAACCAGATTCGCAAAGGGCAAAAGGAGGGACTCAGCGTCAAGCAGGGTGGTGCGGAACTGCTCCCAGAATTTTACGCCGTCTATTCACAAACCATGCGTGATCTCGGCAGCCCACCGCATCATCGGCGATTCTTCGATGCCGTCGTTGGGACGTTCCCAAGCGAGGCGCAGGTCTACGCCGCGCGCGTTGACGGACAAACTATCGGCGCCGCACTGGTTCTCAACAACGGTGACCGATTGGAAGTCCCTTGGGCGGCGAGCCTGAAACGATTCAACCCGCTGTGCGTCAACCATGTCATGTACTGGCAGATGATCGAGGACGCCTGCCACAATGGTTTCCGCTGGTTTCATTTCGGCCGCAGCTCCCGCGATTCGGGAACGTATCGCTTCAAGAAGCAATGGGGAGCGGAGCCGGTCCAGCTAAATTGGTATGAACTGAATGCATCGGGAACTCCCGTACACGGCGGGACTGATGTTCCGGCGTCCTACGAAATGGCAGCGCGCCTTTGGCGGCATCTTCCCGTTTGGGCGTCACGCTCGCTAGGACCAAAACTCATCGCTAAACTGTCTTGATGCCCTCGTGAAAGGCCGGTTTCGGGCAATCGATATCGAATTCTCGCAGAAAACGCCGGGTGTGATCCGTGGTCCCATGCGTACAGTCTCCCAGAATCCTCAAGATTGACGCTGCTCCGGCGGGTACCTATTCTGGAACAATAGGTAAATGCGACGAACTTGCGGCGACGATCCAGAAGACTCTTACAGCTACGAATCGTCTCTCAAGCATATCAAATCAATACTGAATGTATGCCCACTCCCGTTCATGTGGGAAACAGCAGACGGGTGCAACAAGAGCGAACCTTGTTGCGTCAGCTTGGCGGAAAACAATCGAATAATGAAGCGCGTTGCAATTTTTGGAATGGGATATGTCGGATGTGTGACAGCCGCTGGAATGGGTCACGCCGGCCATCACGTGATCGGTGTCGACATCGACGCGGAAAAACTCTCGGCGCTTGACCGTGGTTCTTCCCCGGTCTGCGAACCCGGTCTGGATGATTTCATACGACAGGAAGTCGAAGACGGTCTACTCGAAACGACCTCAGACGTCGAACAGGCTGTGCAAGGCTCTGACGTTGCTCTGATTACGGTGGGAACCCCGTCGTCTCCGAATGGTGGCGTTGTCACGCAGTCCGTCGAGCGCGTGATCGAGTCGATCGGGCAAGCCCTTTCAGGCACCGACCAGGATTACGTGGTCGTCATGCGGTCGACGCTCCTTCCGGGAATTCTTGAAGAAACACTCGGCCCGCTGTTGGAAAATGCCATCGGTGAACCGCTGGGCCACCGGGTGCACCTGTGCAACAATCCCGAATTTCTGCGGGAAACGACGGGGCTGAGAGACTACGACGAACCACCTTTCATCTTAGTCGGCACCACGAATGACGAATGTGCCCAGGCGGTGCTGGAACTCTACGGCGACACCGAAGCCGAGCGCATTGTGACCGACACCCGCACCGCGGCGATGGTGAAATACGCATGCAACGCCTTTCACGCGCTCAAGGTCAACTTCGCAAATGAAATTGGGCGTGTGTCACAAGAGTGTGGCATCGACGGCCAAGCCGTGATGGACATCGTCTGCCGCGATCACCAATTGAACATCTCGCCGGCCTATTTGCGACCGGGCTTCGCGTTTGGCGGCTCCTGTCTGCCGAAGGACGTTCGCGCGTTGGTGCGATTCGCCCAGCGGCGTGCATTGGGCACCGAACTGCTCAACGCGATTCTGCCGTCGAACGACGAACACTTGCAAAGAGGCCTCAAGAGAATTCGCGATACCGGTCACAGGAAAGTCGGGCTCATCGGTCTGAGTTTCAAAGCGGGCACCGACGACCTGCGCGAAAGTCCCCTTGTCATTCTCGCCGAGACGATGCTCGGGCAAGGTTACGACTTGAAAATCTACGACCCCTACGTGCGGGCAACGAGCTTGAAAGGCACGAACCTGGCCTACGTCGATCGGCACTTGCCGCATCTGGCAGCGCTACTTGTCGATGACCCGGACGTGCTGTTCGACCACGCCGACGTGTTGCTGATCGGAACCGACGTAGCCGACGACGTCGATCACCAGAACAAGTTTTACAAGGACACGATCGACTTGCGGCGCGACTTGGTTAACGGTCGACATGTGACGGAGCCGATCAAATGACGGCCCGGTTGATCGTCACGGTCGACACCGAAGAGGAAGGGCTGTGGGAAAACAAATACCGCGCCACGGGTAACACTACCGAAAACATCCGCGGCATCCCGCGTTTTCAACAGCTCTGCAAACGCTTCCAACTTCGCCCCAGCTACTTAGTCGACGCTCCCGTGGTGCAGGACGATGTTGCCTCCGGAATTCTCGCAGAGATTGCCGGAGTGGGAGACTGTGAGATCGGCGCTCACATGCACCCCTGGTGCAATCCCCCGCTCGGGGAACAGTCAGGCCCGAACGCCTCGTTCCTGTCTAATCTCCCAGAGCAAGTGCAGCGTGATAAGCTCACCTGGCTGACCGACGCGATTCACGACCGATTCGGACAACGCCCCACCTCGTTTCGTGCGGGCCGCTACGGACTCGACATTTGCGGTGCGAACATTTTGCGGTCGCTGGGCTACCGTGTCGATTCGAGCGTGATTCCTTTCACCGACTACTCGGACCAAGGTGGCCCAGATTTTCTGGGCGCTCCCTGCGAGCCGTATTACGTCGGTCCGGATGACTTGACGTCAGTCGGCGAACCGGGCGGACTGATCGAGGTTCCCCTCAGCGTTGGGTTCAGCCGCCCCGATTTTTCCCGCGCACAAGCATTGCGTCAAGCAGCGATGAAGCCTGCGCTGAAGTCGATGCGGGCCGTCGGCTTGCTCGACCGGTTGGGAATCGCACGGCGGATCAAGTTTAGCCCCGAACAGTCGAGTTCAGAGCGGCTGCGGCAGCTTGTCGACGCCTGTTTGGCGCGGAATGCGCCGGTGATGGTGATGATGTTTCACAGCACGTCGCTCGTTCCCGGTTACTCGCCCTATGTGAAATCGATCGAGAAATTGGAAGCCTTCTACCGTCGCCTCGAACAGACGTTCGAGTACTGCCTGGGACAAGCCGGCCTGGCTCCCGCAACACTCGGCGAGTTCGCCGAGAGTTTTTCAGAGCGAAATCAAACAAGCGCCGTCACACCGCTGACAGATTCTTAAATCGCTGCAACCCGCCAGATGTCGGGCGTATTTCATTCTGAACGGAAATCGGCGATGGGCTTCGACATTCGCGAAGAGACTTTCGAACAAGCGGCCGATGAAGTGGCCGCCGTTTTGAACGAAACGCGTGAACATCCCATTCACGAAAAGCGTTCGGAGTGGCTCTATCGCAACAACCCCGACGGAGCCGCCGTGCTGTGGACCGTTCGTGATACCGACACCGGTCAGTTGGCGGGCTTTACCGTTGCGCTTCCCCGACGGATGCTTGTCGAACATCAGCCGCGAACGTGTTGGAACTGTGCCGATTTTTCCATTCGCCCAAAATTTCGCACGCTGGGCGTAGCGATCAAACTTCGCCGGGCGGCCAAGATGGGCGTCGACGAAGGCCGCGTCGATTTTTTGTACGCCAATCCCAACGAGCGAATGGAGGTCATCCATGCCAAGGTCGGCCACCAGCCGGTCGGTCGGATGATTCGACATGCCCGCGTTCTCCGCTCGGCAACCTACTTGGGCGATCGGTTAAAAAGCCGAGCTGTGGGAACTCTGGCCGGCGGCATCGTCGACCCGTTGCTTGGCCTGTCACAGCGAATTCGCACGCCTCGCGCCACGTATCACACACGGCTGCTCGAAGCGACCGGATTTGACGAGCGGTTCGACGAGTTGTTTGAGCAGGCCGCAGCCGGTTTACCCATTGTCGGCGTCCGCGACCGGCGATATCTCCAATGGCGATACGCCGACAATCCGATATATGAATCCGAGGTCCTTGTCGCCGAGGAGGGAGACCGACTGCGAGGCTACCTCGTGTTCAGAGTCGAAGACGGCGTCGGTCACATCAAAGATCTCTTCCCGCCCGGCGATCCACATGTCGCCCGCGACTTGCTCGCGGCCGCATATCGCATCGGGCGGCGGTCGGGGCTGATCAGCCTGAGCACGAGTGTACTCGAAGGCAGCCCGCTTTCTCCCGCATTGCGGGAAAACGGCTTTCGACCACGATCGGACGGCTCTCGAATGTTCGCTTACGCGGCCGATGACCGGCCGTGGCACGATGCCGTGACCCGGAGTGACTCGTGGTTTATGATCGAGGGTGATCGCGACGTTTGAATCAATTTGTGTGACACTTGGCTTGGCGTGAGAGCGTTCTGACGGATGAGGCCCATCGTTTGATCGTCACGATGCGCTTGACCACGTTGACGTATTGATACCGTCTCCGTCGCGATCGTGACAAAACAGACGTCGTCCACATTTTTTCTTTTTCTTCGACGAAATACTGGGAGCTGTCCGCTTGATCCGGAAACAAATTCGCGACTACTTGCTTTTGCACCGGGCGAGCGATGAACCCGGTGATTTTTCCGATAACGATTCGCTGCTGGAACTGGGTGTGATCGATTCACTGGTGATGATCGACCTGATCGCTCACATCGAATCGACGTACAGCATCAAGATCGACGAAGACGACATGGTGCCGGAACACTTCGACTCGATCGACGCGATCGTGGCTTACATCCAGGCCAAGACTTAAACCGAACGCATTTCTTTTTCGAAGCTGCAAAGACCGCCGTGCCTGACATTTCGCTGCCCTGGGGAGCCTGGTACCACGAAGCGCTGCACACCGTGCGGCTTCCCGACGACTGGCGCGTCGACACACTCTCACCGTGTGGTAGCACGGCGTGTTCTGAACGCGACGTCGCCCGGGCGATCGAGAACCCGATCGACAGCCCGCCGCTGTGTGAACTGGCACGCGACCGAAAGACGGCCTGCATCGTGGTCGACGACCTTGCGCGGCCCACGCGAGCCGACGAATTGCTCCCGCCTGTGTTGGACCAATTGCACGCGGCCGGTCTGGCGGAGGAGGCGGTGCGGATCGTTGTGGCAACGGGAACGCACGCGCCGCTTGGTCCCACTCAGCTTGACTGCAAACTGGGAGCTGACATCGTCTCGCGATACCGCGTCGAGAGTCATGACTGCGCCCAGCCGCTCGCCGCGACGGGCATTCTTTACGGCAAGCGCGAGCTACGCGTCAATCGAACGTTCTTCGAATCAGATCTCAAGATCGCGCTCGGGTCGGTCTTGCCTCATTCTTTTGCCGGCTACAGCGGCGGCGCCAAACTCGTGCTTCCCGGGCTTGCTGATGCTGAGGCCACGTCGCGAAGCCACAAGTTCGTGTTGCTCGGCTTGCGCGGCGGGTCGGGTCTTGAGGGCAACCGATTTCGTTCAGAAGCAGAACAACTGGCACGCCGGCTCGGGCTAAGTTTTGTCGTCTGCGCCGTTCCTGGCGCGGAGCGGAAGACGCTGGGAGTCTTCGCCGGTGACGTTGTCGCAGCACATCGCCGCGCCTGTGCCGAAGCCGAAACGGTCTTCCGAACGGAACTATCAAGCGACTACGACTGCCTGATTCTTAACGCCTACCCCAAAGATATCGACCTGATTCAGTCAGAAAACGTGTTCGTTGCGCTCAAGAGAGCCAAGACGCCCGTCGTTGCATCTGACGGAGTGATCGTTCTAACGAGCGCCGCTTCGGAGGGCGTCGGGCGTCACGGCTTATTCGAACCCGGCGGGCTTAGCTATCGCGCACCAGTCAAGAAACGCGCACTCGGCGGCCGAGAGCTTTGGCTTTACGTTCCAAATGTCCCGACCGACGATGTCCGAAAACTGTTCTGGTCCGGTTACCCCGTATTTCATGATGCACACGAACTGGAACAGGCCTTAGCAAAGCGGCTCGGAAAATCGGCCCGCGCAGCCGTCGTGCCAATGGCGCCGATGCAACAACTTCACGATGTCCGCGAAGGCGACTCGAAAAGCGACTGATGAAAACCTTATGTGAACTCTTTCGGCACAACGTCGAAAGTTACCCTCAAAACATCGCCGTCCACCACCAAGGGCGTGATACGACGTACGAACAGATCGCGCAACAGGCCGATGCGCTGGCCGCCCGCCTACGAGCGATGGGCCTCGAGCGCGGCGACCGCGTAGTGGTCTTGCTGCCCAATTCGTCTGATTACGTGGCCTGTTACCTCGGATGTCTGTTTGCAAGCGGCGTGGCGGTTCCTCTGGATCCGGCGGGAACGACGGCCGAAATTGCGTCAATACTCGGCGACTGCACACCGGCGGCGATCGTCGCCGATACTCGCTGTGCCACTCGGCTGTCGGAGGTTGCTGGAGAATTATCCAGCGTGCGGCTGTTGATCGTGCGTGGTTCGCTGCCCGAAGCTGAGTTCCCCGGTTCGTGGCCGACGGCGACGCTCGACGAAGTATTTTCTGATGGCGAACTGCGTTCGAGCGCACAAGCTGAGGAGGGGCCTGGCCTCGATGATCTGGCACAGATCATTTACACGTCCGGAACGACGGGCCGGCCCAAGGGCGTCACGCTGAGTCATCGAAACGTCGCTGCCAACTGCCGGTCGATATTGGACTATTTGAAGCTCACCGAAGCCGACAGCGTTCTCGTCGCGCTTCCGTTTTACTATTCGTACGGCAACTCGCTGTTGTTCACGCACCTGGTAGCCGGCGGCCGGCTTGTTCTCGCCAGCGACTTCGTGTTCTGGAATCGTGTGCTCGACTTGATGCAACAACAGCGGACGACCGGGTTCTCGGGCGTTCCGTCATCGTTTGCCATGTTGCTTCACAAATCGAACATTCGGTCGCGCACGTTTCCCGATCTACGTTACGTAACCTGCGCCGGCGGAGCCCTCGCGCCAGCGACCGTTTTACAGCTTCGCGAGATCGTTCCCGAGGTGGACATCTTTCCGATGTACGGCCAGACCGAAGCGACCGCCCGTCTGTCGACGCTCTTGCCCGATGAACTCGATAAGAAGCCCGGCTCGATCGGTCGCGGCATTCAGGGCGTAACGCTCGAAGTGATCGGCGCGGACGGGAAGCCCGCGTCAACTGGGGAAGTCGGGGAGATTGTCGCCAGGGGTGAGAACGTTATGGTCGGCTATTGGAATGACCCGGAGGGAACCGACCGCGTCGTTCGGCCCGACGGCTTGCACACGGGCGACTTGGCACGAGCCGACGAACAGGGGTATCTGTTTATCGTGGGACGCAAGAGCGATATTATCAAAAGCGGCGCCTACCGAATCAATCCTCAAGAAGTTGAGGACGTGATTCTGGAATTGGACACGGTCGCCGAAGTGGCCGTCGTCGGTCTGCCCGACGATATTTTGGGAGAGTATCTCGCGGCGTTTGTCGTGCCCTCTACTCGTTCAACTCCACCGACGTTTGAGCAAATTCAGGAATGTTGCCGCGGGCGGCTCTCCCGACACAAACTCGTGCGCGAGGTCCGTTTTGTCGACTCGCTTCCCCGGACATCCAGCGGGAAGGTCAAACGGAGCGAGTTGAAAAACTCAGCCGACACGCCCGGCGAGGAGCCGTAACGCCACCGGCACCGTGCAGACGCGGCGCACGAGAAGACCGTCGTTTGCTCTGCCATTTGCAGCCCAAACGCGGCTCCGCCGGGCATCTGATCGATGGGAATGTCGATTTCGGGCGACAGCGTTGCATCGCCACCATCCAGACTCTACCTTGGTGGCGACACGTTCGGCCATTTCGCTCTGTGGCGACCCTTTCCCTCTGTGGATTGACGGACCAATCGATCGCGATGATTCTCACAGGAAATGAAATCCAATCAAGACTGGGAACGGACATCGTCATCGATCCGTACCAGGAGGATCAGCTCAACCCCAACAGCTACAATTTGACGTTGCACGACGAGCTGCTCGTTTACGAGGAGATCGTGCTCGACATGCAGCGTTCCAACCGCTGTCGGCGGTACACCATCCCGCCTGAAGGGCTTGTGCTGCACCCGAACCAGCTCTATTTGGGCAGGACGGTCGAACGGACCGAGACGCACAATCTCGTGCCGATGCTGGAAGGCCGCTCTTCGGTCGGCAGGCTGGGGCTGTTTGTGCACGTCACGGCGGGCTTTGGCGACGTCGGATTCTGCGGATACTGGACGCTCGAGATGTTCGCCGTGCAGCCGGTGCGAATTTACCCGGGCGTGCAAATCTGCCAGATCTTTTACCATTCGATCGTGGGTGACGTCACCGAGTACAACAGCGACAAGTACCAGAACAACAAGGACATTCAGCCCAGCCTGTTGTTCAAAGAGTGGGAAAAAACCCACGACCCACAAATCCGATTGCCGTTCGGCCAAGAACCGAAGGATGAGGGCTGACGTCCGCCGCCACCGAAGCGCTCCAAGCCCGCGGCCGCCGATCATCGGAACTTCTCATCGTGCCATCCAGTGCGCCACCCTGCGTTACGCGCTCCGGCGATTGATGGACCATGTGGTGCCGTCGAATCGATCAAACGCCGCGACATTTCGCCGCCCCTTGACGAGGACCACGTCGGTCCTGTCCGCGCGCAGGCAGTCTGCCCAGAACTGCTTGAACTCGGCGAATTGTTCCGGCTGAACGATCCCGCCGCAGTATTCGACGTTCCGCGTGCAGCTCAGCTGCGAATTTTGGATGTCGATCGTGTATCGATAGCGGCCCCATCGGCAGGTGATGTCCGTTTCGTAGGGCAAATCGTAGCCACCGACTCCCTCCGGAAGATCGATGCAGTGCGTTTCGCGAAACCGAGCCACGCGCGGCCCAGCGATCGGTATCGTGCGCGTCCGGGCACTGAGTGGGCCGACCGACTGTATCGGCTCTGCCCACGGCAGTCGCAACAGTTGAACATCGCCGATCGGCCGGCCCCATTCGGGTAGCACGATTTCATACTCGAATCGAACCGGTTCCGTCAGATCGTCGAGAGAGACGAACCGCGCAGATGTCACCTCCGCATCGAGCAGCTCCGCAGCGACCCACTCGGAAAGCTGCTTTTCACGTTGGTCGGGGGAGCGGCCGAGGTACCGAGCCCGGATGCGGACGGCCTCCTCCCCGCCAGCCGCCGCGCGTCCGCTGAGCCGGTAGGTTCCATCCGGCTCGATGCGCCCCGAGCACTCGCGCTGGATGAAATGTTCGTCGCAGGTCGCATCGGGGATCTTTTCCCAATATGCGTCGGCGCGGGGTACGTCAATACGGGGTCCGTCGTCGCCGCCCAGAACGAGCGCATCGGCCCCCTGAACGGTGTAGGGAACGTCTCCAAACGTGTAAGGGCCACCGGCCGCATCCAGCCAAACCGTCTCACCTTGAACAGTGGTCCGCACCAGAGCGTGGTCGAACCACGGCGCCGGTAAGCCGGGAACGCCGCCGCTCGATCGCGTTTGCACCAGCGCAATGTTTGCCGGGATGCCTAGCTCAGAGAGCATCGAGACCATCAGCGCCGACTTGTCCTTACAATCACCGCGTAGCTCGCTGATGACAGAGTCAAAATCGCGGGGCGTTTCCAGCATGGTTTCGCGCGGATGACGCCCGTAACGAACGTCTCGGCTCGCGTAGGCGTAGACGCTCTGCACCTTCTCGGCATCGGTCTGCGCGGCGGCGGTCAGTTGTTTTGTGAGCCTGGCGAGACACGATTCTGCCCGCGGCCGTGGGTCGAGTTCCCGCGCGTAGTATTCTGCAACCGGCTGCCAACTGTCTAAGGTCGCCACGTCGACCCAGGGTGCGAACGTACGCTCAGAAGGTGCCCAACGATCCATCGGGATGCCCGGAAGATCCCGCACATCCCAGCGGTAGACGTGGTAACCATGTTCCTCAGTTTCTTCCGGCTGCCAGTCGCAATGATGCGTCTGATAGCGAGCCTGGAACGGCTCGGCAATCGCAACGGTCAAACGAACTCGCTGTCGGGGCGAGAGACCTTGCAGGGCGATCTGTGAGAAGAGACCGGGTGCAATGGGAAATGGCTTGAACCGGTCGAACTGAGTCTCAAACTCCAGGACGACACCCGGCCGGAGCGGTGAGAACTCCGTTTCGATGCGGCGAAGATTGCCTCCGGAAGACTTCGTTGTCGACCTGGCCGGTTGAGGCGGTTCACCGGGCGAATGTACGGCCGCCGTCCGGATCGTTTCCAATGAATTCACACGATCGTATTCGCGAACGACCGTGTCCCACTGGGCCAATTCACGTTCTCCATGCAAAAACGTCATGAGATGGGAGAGTTGCGAAGCCGTTCCGTCGCTGTGCAGCGCCAGCACGACGTCGTTCAGCAGCACGACCTGTCCCCAATCCGCAGCTTCCGGAATGGCGGGGAGGTTCGCTACGACATCGGCATCGGCAATTTGCGGCGCGAACCGGCGCAGGTCGCGTGGCCGATTGAACAACGTTCGAAGTGTTCTGCGGCTGGGTTGGGGCACGATGTTGTCCGATCGCGACATGAGCAGTCGTCCAAGGGCCTTCTGGGTAGCGACGCGGGTTCTGTGACTCGACGGTTCTGACAGACGGCAACACGCGGTGCCATTGGGTTCGCGGCGGCATCATAATCTCGTTTCAAGAAACGGGCTAGACCACGTCTCGTACTACTCTAGCGGCTTCAGGCGCGATTGAAGGCGCGATACGAGTAATTGAGTCGCCGAAGTTTCGTCAATCGCGCCGAAGTTCGATTCATGGCCGATGGCATAACGGGCGTGTGTTCATTAGAATCCGCGTGGTTCCCGACAGCACAGGTTCGCGACGCGCCGACGTACGGACCGGCCGACGACCACAAATTGCCTGCGATGCGTTTTTCCGGGCAGTCCGTCTTTCACACGATCCGCACATTCTCACTATCAATTTCTTGGAAACATGGCACAGCAATACATTTTCACTATCGAAGGACTCACCCGAATTTACGAGCAGAAGGAGGTTCTACACGATATCTGGCTGTCGTTCTTTCCCGGCGCGAAGATTGGCGTACTGGGAGACAATGGAGCCGGCAAGAGCACTCTGTTACGGATTATGGCGGGGGAAGATACCGACTTCATCGGAACGGCGCGGCCGGCTAAGGGCATCAAGATCGGGTACCTTCCGCAGGAACCCCGCCTCGACGATCAGCAGACTGTCGACGAGTGTATCGGCGAAGCCGTCTCAGAATCAAAGGCCGTTCTCGAACGTTACAACGACATCAACGCTCGGCTTTGCGAAGAGATCACGCCCGAAGAAATGGAAAAGCTTCTGGACGAACAGGCACGCGTGCAAGATACCATCGACGCGGGAAACCTGTGGGAACTCGACCGCAGCCTGGAAATTGCCATGGATGCCATGCGGCTGCCCGCCGGCGATGCAAAGATTGAAAACCTCTCCGGTGGTGAAAAACGTCGGGTCGCGCTTTGCCGGATTTTGCTCGGCAACCCGGACATACTGTTGTTGGACGAACCCACGAACCATCTCGATGCCGAGTCGGTCGCCTGGCTGGAGCGGTTTCTCCACGACTTTCCCGGCACCGTGGTCGCCATCACACACGACCGTTATTTCCTCGACAACGTCGCGGGTTGGATTCTCGAACTCGACCGCGGTCACGGCTATCCGTACGAAGGCAATTATTCATCGTGGCTGGAGCAAAAACAGGCACGACTGGCCGTCGAAGAGAAGAAGGAATCGAAACGACGCCGGAGCCTGAAGCGCGAGCTGGAATGGGTCAAGTTGTCGCCCAAGGCGAGATCGACCAAGAACAAGGCGCGTCTGGATCGATACGAACAGTTGATGTCGCAGGAATACGACGCGCGGGACGAAGCCGCCGACGTTCAAATTGCTCCGGGGCCGCCGCTGGGCGACCTCGTCGTTCGCGCCGAGGGAGTTTCTAAAGCGTACGGTGACTTGCTGCTGTATGACGATCTGAGTTTTGACTTGCCGCGTGGCGGCATCGTGGGCGTCATCGGCCCCAACGGATCGGGCAAAACGACCCTGTTTAGGATGTTGATCGGACAAGAAGAGCCGGATAGGGGCAGACTACGGATTGGGGACACGGTGGCCCTGTCGTACGTCGATCAGTCGCGCGATTCTCTCGATGGTGACAAGACAATTTACGAGGAGATTTCCGGCGGACAGGACCATCTCGAGATCGGCAGTTCACGAATCCACGCCCGCGCGTATGTCGGTCGTTTCAACTTCAAAGGACAGGACCAGCAGAAGTTGGTCAAGCAACTCTCCGGTGGTGAACGCAACCGCGTGCATCTCGCCAAGTTGTTGCGATCGGGCGGCAATCTCATCCTGCTCGATGAACCGACGAACGATCTCGACGTCGATACGCTCCGCGCGCTGGAAGAAGCTCTGATGAACTTCGGTGGATGCGCGATGGTCACTAGCCACGACCGCTGGTTTCTCGACCGTGTCGCCACGCACATTCTCGCCTTCGAGGGCGGCAGCCAGGCCATTTGGTTCGAGGGCAATTACAAGATGTACGAAATTCAAAAGCGCGAACGTCTCGGCGACGACGCCGACCAGCCCCATCGCATCCAATACAAGCCGCTTACGAGGTAAGCCGGTCTCGACAGTTCGACGAATCACGACGAGTGACGTATGGGGGATTACAACGCGACCACCCGATCAGGTCTCGTCGGCGAACATTCTGCTGTTCACTGGAATTCTGTCCGATGGAGGGGCTGCGTCTATCAATTCGCCCGTCAACTGTCGGAGATAGAAACGGATAAGCGGACGTAAACCGGTCGCCGGTTCTACTTCGATTGCTTCTCGCAGCGCATTGGTAGCATCTTTATTGCGCGCGGTCTCAAGGTGACACATCGCGACGTCAAAGAGGTGCTCAGCTTGCAGGCGAGGCAAAGTTCGTGTCGCATTGACCGCAGCCACTGTGTGTCCAATCGGCCAGCGTAGATTCGTCCCTATGAGTGGCAGTGAAGGCATTACGGTCTCAACTCGTCGCTGCTGAATGTCATCGGCTTCTTCTCTCCAGAGACTGGCCGACTGCTCATAATTTCCGATGCCCAACCAATTCATCGCTGTGGGCGCACGCCACTGTTTACTCTTTGTAACTTGTGACGCAGCTTGGAGCCGCCCCAGTTGATCCTGAGCGGCTTCCATTTCACCAATCTGAATGAGCAGCAACGAATGCAGAAGCTGACCGGCATAGCTGCGCGTCAAGAATTCATCGTCGTCCTCAAGAATCTCTCGTGCCTGAAGCGTACATCCGTTATTAAACGCGAACTGGGCGACGGTAAACTGGTTCACGTTCTGTAGCTGCATCTGTTGAAACCGCTGGGAGACGGCGCTGATTTCCTGGCTCAATTGTCCCATAAGGCCTGCGACCTGCTGGCGGATCTGGCCGGCTCGCTCGTCGCCCATGCCGGAACGTTCGACCAAATCGTCAACAGCTTCAAACTCGCGCATCGCCAACTCACGGCGGCCTTGACCGAACAGAAATAAGGCAAATCGTAGGTGCGTGTCCAGATCACCCGGTTCGATCGTGATGGCCTGATTGTAGGCCTGAACGGCCTGATAGAACCGTCTCTTTGGATCGTACGCGCCACCCTGCTCGCGGCTGATCGTTGCCTCCACCGACAGCAACGTTTCATATGTGAGCCCTAACAGCCGGTGTCCTACGGCACTCTGGGGATTTTCGGCGAGACCCTCGTTGAGACTACGGATGGCCAAGTGAGCAATGGAAGCCGACACCGCAGCGGAAATTCGAAACTGGGAAGCTCGACTCTGGCTGGCTGTGAGATACCAGACATAATGCCGCGATTTCTGTATCGAATTGGGCGTTTCGGCCTCGGGAAGTGAGAGATACTTGTCGTAGACCGACTTGCCATGCGCCCAAACGGGAATTCGCACAGTCAGCTCCTCCTCGGGAACGTCCCGCCTAAAGGCGGCGTCGATGAGATTGATCTTGTGTTCATCAAGGTATTTCTTCAGTTCGACATCATCGAGGTCCGTTCGATAGAACGTCGAGGTGACCGCGCCCAGATGCGTCTGTTGCCAGTTTGCATGGCCGTCGGCATCACGCTGCAAGAGATCGAGATACGTGAAGTAGTCGGGATTGACGCCGGACAACCGAGGGATGACGTGCGTGATCTGGAATCGATCAAAGGTCTTTTTCCAGAGAGCCTGATTGGCGTCTCTCTTCTGATTGTATTCGGACAGCACATCTTTTTTTGGACGATCCTCATCGGCTCTGACGTTCGGGCGGCGCAGGGCACGACGCGTCTCGTCATGCAAAGCGATTATGTCTTCGAACGACGGCGAGGAATAGATCGCCAGCCGGCTGTCTATGAATGGGTGCTGATCAACCCAAATGAGCAGGTCGCCCTGCTCGGCAAGTAAATTGAAAGGCCTGTCATCGTACGAGCCTTTGAGGTCTTCGCTAAAGCCGTCCATATTCGCGCGCAGAGCACTATGAAAACCCAAGCCCGTCCGCCGATGTGTTGGACCGCTGATGCGCCCGCTGAGAGAGAGATAGGCAATAACGAAGAATGTCATCACGGTCGCCGCACGTCCGCCACGCGAGAATATCAACTCCCGCGTTTCGATGCTGTACGTCTGCCGAAAACGCAATCGATACCAGCTTTGGGCATTCAGTGCAGCGATTCCGCAAAATACGACACTCGCCACTGCCAGTTCGCGCCGACCGGCCATCGCGAAACCGGCCATCCCCACGAACACAAACACATGGCCCCAATCAACGTTGTCCCAATTCAATGAGATCGTCACTAGGGCCGCCAGCAGCAATAGCAATCCGGCGACGGTCTGGTGGCTAAGTGATTGCCAGACGACCGCCGAAACCATCGGGAAATACTGCACGCTATCGTGCGGTACGCGGGCCGCATCGATCACCGGCCCAATGTAGGCGCGAAACGCCGGGTATTCGACTCCGTAAAGCGCCCCGGGCGATGCCAACGCATGCCAGCCGAACGGATTGATCATCGCCGCGACAAGACACGCAGCAAACACCATCCACAGATGTTTACCGGCATAGGCGTCAAGTTGCCCGTTCCTAGAGAGCATGCGGCCCACGCTCTGACCCATCGCGTAAAACAGCACGACCGCCAACCCTAAAAACATCCGGCTGTCGAAGTTCGACCAGACCAGAATAATGGGAACTAGCGCCCACAGACTGCGGTTCGCGGTATCTTCAGCCCATCGGTTCAGCAGCCACACGACGAGTGCCACACCCAGCAGAGTCAGTACCTCCGGCCGGGTTGTAAACTGTTCGAAGCTGACGAGCAGCAACATCGCTGCGATCACCGAACCGAACCAACTTGAGATGCCACTTCGACTCGTATTGACGACGAAGAAGAACGTCAAGCCCGCCAACATGGCCTTGATGAGCGAAAGGCCCGCCGCTCCGGTCACCGAATAGACACCCGCACACGCTACATCAAACAGCCAGGAAAGGTTCACCCAAGGCCTCTCACCCGCTACGGTCGACGAGAACACGTCTGTGCTTGGCGGCAACATGCCGTTGGCCGAAATGTACTGGCCCGTCTTGATGTGAACCAAAGTGGCGGTCTCGGCAATTTCCGTGCAGGCAAGTAGGCAAGCCAACAAAACCACCGCCCAGCGAAGCATGAAGTCGCCTCGGATGGCTTCATCTTCAACAAGATCGGGAGTCAGAGGTTCGTATTCGGGCAGATCGTCCGAGTCGCTATCAGAGGAAGCCTTGCCCGCCGGATCGGAACTTGAATCGGCCGGCGGTGTCTCGGCCGGATCGCTGCCGTTCGAAGCGGCATCGTCTGGCTGGGATCGTCCACTGGTACCGCTGTCGTCGGGTGTCTCGTCTGTGGGAGTAGTCACGTTAACCTTTAGAACTAATTCGTTGAATGATAATGACTTGAAGTAGCGTCAAAACCCTCTGTTGCCAAATCAAGCCCCTTGTTTTCCAGGTCGAGATTTGTCCACAACCGGGTTTTGACGTGGCTTCTTGTGACTGATGAACGGAGCGACGTTGCGACATCGATCACCGTGGCCGGACCAATTTCGTTCATGCTAACCCGCATGGTACGTCATCGAAAGGTCTCCGTCGGCGACTGCTGCGGAAAAGTGGTAAGACGTTCCACCACATGTACGGCTGGACTGGGGGAACCGTTGGAAGCGATCCCGTAACCGGTGGCGACGAAAACGTCGGATGGGGCGACCTGCTACCTTTTCGAAGACATGCGCGTCAGCGACCTCAAATGGTCTGCCGAAAGCGACGTGTTCATGCGTGCCGCACGCCATACCGCCAGTTTCACCGGAATAGGACGTTTACCCGATCTTGTCGGTGCCGACCCATTTGCGAAGTGCCTCAGGGATCTCAACCGAACCGTCTGCTCGCTGATAGTTCTCAAGAATGGCGATCATGGCGCGAGTCACGGCGACGGCGGTACCGTTGAGCGTGTGCACGAATCGCGTTCCCTTCTTGTCCGGCAACTTGCAGCGAATGCCGAGTCGGCGCGCCTGATAGTCGGTGCAGTTCGAAGCCGACGTCACTTCTCCGTACTCGCCGGCTGCACCACGTCCCGGCATCCAGGCCTCCAGGTCGAACTTTCGATAGGCGGACCCGCCAAGATCACCGGTGCACGTATCGATCACACGATAGGGAATGCCCAGGCCTTGGAAGATCTCCTCCTCAATCCGAACGATGACTTCGTGCAGGTCATTCGATGCGACGAGTTCGGGTGCCGTGAAACCGAACATCTCGACTTTCGTGAATTGATGCACGCGATAAATGCCGCGCGTCGCTTTCCCGTGAGCGCCCGCCTCCGTCCGAAAACAATGCGAGATTCCCGCGATCTTGATCGGCAAATCGGCCACATCGAGAATCTGTCCCTGCATTAATCCACCCAGGGTGATCTCGGCGGTCGCTACTAACGAAAGATCGGTATTCTCGATCGAGTAGATCTGCGCTTCCGGGCCGCGGGGGATAAAGCCGATGCCCTCCAGCACTTCGTCCCGCGCCAGGTCGGGTGTCGAATACAGCGTGAACCCTTCGCCGCGCAACTTCTCGACCGCATACTGAATGAGCGCCAGTTCAAGCAACACCGCTTCGTTCTTCAAATAGTAGAATCCATGACCGGCGACGCGCGACCCCGCCTCGAGGTCGATCAGATCATGCTTTTCGGCAAGCGCCACGTGGTCGAGCAGCTCGAAGTCGAACTGCTGCCGCTCGCCCCACGTTCGCACGGTCGTGCTGTCTTCGTCCGTCGCTCCGACAGGTGCATCTGGATGTGTGATGTTCGGTATGCTGGTTTGTTCGGCGCGCAGGTCGGTTTCGACTTGCTTAAGCGCCTTTTCGTTCTCACCGACTTGTGTCCGAAGTTCCTTACCGCGCGCGATCAGTGTTTTTTTGCGATCCGCGTCCTTCTCTTTGGGAATCTGTGTCGATGTTTCTTTTTGCTCGTGACGCAGCGCGTCGCCGCCGGTAATCAGTTCGCTACGTTGTCCACGCAACTCGACGAGACGTTCGAGATTCACGTCGACGCCACGGTTTCGACAGTTTTCAGCGACTGCCTCCAGGTTTTCACAAATGAACTGCAAATCGAGCATGCTGGCTCTCTTTCCCAACTCGGTAATTGCCCGGTGCTTGACGCCGCCCGTTCGACGAGCGGGATCAAGTCGATAGATAATGCCACAACGCGGCACTGGCAGCGGTACCGCGCTGAAAGTCGATCAGACTGAAGCGTTCGTTGGGAGCGTGTAGGTTGTCGGTATTCTGCCCCCAACCGAGTAGGAGTGTATCGACTCCCAACACATCCCGGAAGGTTGCGACGACCGGAATCGATCCGCCTTCTCGGATCATCACCGGAGCGACGCCGAACGCGCGTTCGATGGCGGCGTGCGCCGACGACATAAATGGGCTTTGTGTGTCGAACACCAGTGCGCCGCAGCCATGATACTCGGTAAATTCCACTCGGATTCCTGCCGGGACATTTGCCACGAAAAAGTCCTTCAGCGAACGCGTCAGCTTCGCAGCGTCCTGATGCGGGACGAGCCGGCACGTGATCTTAGCGGTTGCCGACGAAGGAACGATCGTTTTCGGGCCTTCACCCGTGTATCCACCGATGATACCGTTGACGTCGCACGTGGGGCGCGCCCAGCGACGTTCATTCGTCGAGAACCCCGCCTCACCCCATCCAGCTTCCAGGCCGAGATCGTTTAGAAACGACTTTTCGTCGAACGGCAGCTTGGCGAACGCCGACCGCTCTTGATCGGCGAGCGGGATCACATCGTCGTAAAACCCGGGTATCTGTACGCGTCCCTCGTCGTCATGCAACTTGCCGACGATCGAGCAAAGCGAATTGACGGGATTGGCGACCGCTCCGCCGAACACGCCACTATGAAGATCCGATTGTGGTCCGCGAAGCGTCACTTCGCAGGCGAGTATGCCGCGCAAGCCGTACGTGATCGCTGGGATTCCGGGAGCGTATTGGCTCGTATCACTGATCACAGCCACGTCGCATCGAACGGCTTCCCGGTTCGCCTCGAGGTATTGGTCGAGGTTGCTGCTGCCGACCTCTTCCTCGCCTTCGACAACGAACTTCACGTTGACCGGCAGCCGGCCGTGAGTTTTCAGCCAGGCTTCGACTGATTTGACGTGCGTAAACAGTTGGCCTTTGTCATCGGTCGCACCACGGGCAAAGATATGCTCACCGCGAACCTGCGGATCGAACGGGGGCGAAACCCATTGGTCGAGCGGATCGGGGGGCTGCACGTCGTAGTGACCGTAAACGAGTGCTGTCGGCGCGGACTCTGCGCCGGTCCAGCTCGCAGCGACGATCGGATGTCCGTCCGTTTCGACGATCTCGGCTTGGAGCCCGGCCGAGTCGAATTGGGCGCGAAGAAATTCGGCCGCTGTGCGCATTTCCGATACGTAGTTCGAGTCGGCGCTGATGCTCGCAATGCTCAGGAAGGCTTTCAATTCCTCGATATAGCGATTGGACTGGTCGGACACATATTTTTCGACAGCGTGCAACATGCGGCAAATCCTCTTGCGATGTCTTCGGTTTTCCCGGCCGCTCGGCTTCAATCGCGTCTGAAGCCGCTACAGCAAGACTAGAGCGCGTTTGATTTATGTGTAGCGGGTTCTGGCGGCGTAGGGACGATATTCAAAGATCAAAAATCGTCCGATAGCCGCCACAGTTATCCCGAACGGGATCTAGACACGGTCTAGTGGGAAAAGATCGGGACAGAGCGAACCGTTCCGGCAACGGCCGGGCGGCTCAGCCAAGAGTTTAGGGCATCACTCGAAACATTTCATCGGACGATACACCGAGATCGGACGAAATGTTGCCGCCGCAGCTCTGGCGAGTGTGCGCGAATATTCGCCCGTATAGCAAGTCGAGCGTTTCCGGAAAGCATTAACGCTGCGTCAAAACGGGCGGGCCGGGCCATCGGCAGCACGAGACGAACGACCCGAATCGGTTCGCGGGACCCAGGGCAACGTGAGGCGCGGTGACATCGAACGGCTAAACCTTCGAGCCGCTTTCCTTGAATTCACCGCTGTCTTCGAACGGAAGCCATTCATCCTCGAAATCTGCGACTTTGTCGTCCTTGATTTCTTCATCGTCCTTGATTTCAAAGACCTTGTCGAGATCATCATCAAGGTCGACAAGTGGCACATCGTCCGGCGTTGGCGTCATGGCGGGATCGTTGAGGAAATCGGCCTCGATCATGTTTCCCGCCTCGTCGATCGGCACCGGGAAATTGTCGCTGGCCGCCATCGACTTGGGCGTCTTCGGCCGTGGTGAAGCGGCTTTGTCGGCGATGACGGAGCGATCAGCCGACTCCGATTCGGCCTCTTTGTACTGTAGCGTGTAGTCGCAATCACCGATCGAGACAGTCTGGCCGAACGCCAGAATGGCCTGTTTGTGAACACGTTGCCCGTCCACCCGCACGCCGTTCATGCTTCCCAGATCGCGAATGACAATCGCATCATCGACCTGGGCGAAGCAGCAGTGTTTGCGTGAGACCTTTTTGCTTCGTGTCAGAATCACGTCGCAGTCGGGATGCCTGCCGACGAAAACAACCGCCTTGTCCAGCAAGATGGGCCGTCCATTTTCGGTTGGCATCAGATAGACGGGCATCGTCCACTACTCCGGAACATTACGTTCGACCACATTCTTTGCCCATCTTAAAAGATAACCAATGGCCGGGGAAAAGAACACGTTTTTCCCCGTTTTCGAGCCTAATATCGCTCGAGTTCGGCAGATTCGATCGGCTGCGCTAGAGGCGTTAATTGCGGTGAGACGGGCTATTGGGCTGGTCTTGGGCTCATTCGGGTCGTTTGAGCTCAAATCCGGATCGACACGACCCTGTGAAACGACACCATCCGTACAGTAGCGGAGAGAAACCCTGTTTCATTGAGCCCGCCGACCGACATTTCGTCCGCTTCTCACCCCTGGATACGATTGTACGTGGTCCCAGCGACAATCTCATCGGCAGGCTAGGTCTTTAAATCAACGGGAATGTCGTCGATCTTAGCGGCCAGAATGAAATCATTCTCGGACAGCCCGCCGATTGCGTGGGTCCATATGTCGATGCGTGCGTTACGATAGCCCTCAAGATGCAGGTCCGGATGATGGCCCTCCGTCTCCGCGAGTTCGGCGACGGCGGAAAAGAACCGGATGCCGGCGAGAAAGTTTTTGACGATCCACGTTCTTCGAATTTGCCCCGAATCGGAAGTCAGTTCCCATCCGTCAAGCTGCTCGATCCGCGCCGCCGATTCCTCGGGCGTCAATTTAGGAACTCCCCCTTCGCAAGGGACGCAACTTTTTCTGCGAAGGTCGTCAGACGTCGGCACATTCATGCGGTATTCCCCCAGGTTCGGTACGGCGTACGAACGGACCTCTCTGCGAGGTCACGTTGCCCGCATCAGGAATTCTAGACAGGCATGCCCAAAAACAATGACGATCGCGACGATCCAACCGTTCGAATCGCACGATCGACGCGCCAACTGGCCTGTTCGCTACGCGGGCGGTACACCCAACGATTTTCCGCCGTCGATCGCAATCGATGTGCCGGTGACCATGGCCGAGGCATCGCTGACCAGATAGAGAATCGCACGGGCCACCTCATCGGGCGAGATCATGCGGCCGTGAGCGCGGGCAATCGGACTGGCGCGAATGAATTGCTCGACCGCCGCATTCCGATCATCGGCCTGCTCGAGATCGGCGTTCATCATGCCCGTCTCACCGACCGGTCCGGGGCAGACGCAGTTCACGCGAATCTTGTCCGCAGAATGACACAAGGCCAAGCTCTTCGTCAGGCCGACGAGAGCCAGCTTGCTGATCGAGTAGACGGGGTCATGACTGCGAGGCAAAATCCCCGCGTTGCTGGCGGTGTTCACGATCGCGCCGCCGCCGACGCGCCGCATGTGCGCAACAGCGTGTTTACATCCGAAGAACGGTCCTTTGAGGTTTGTGTCGATGCAATTGTTCCAGTCGTCCTCGCTGACGTCGGTGATAGGCTTGACCATGCCGACTCCTGCGTTATTGACCAAAATGTCGAGGCGGCCCGCCTCGTCGACCGCCGTTTCGATCAGCGTGCGAATGGGCGCCTCACGGCGGACGTCGCATTCGTATTCGGCGATGCCAAGCTTGGCGAATTCAGCTCGATTCTCCGGCAGAATGTTGAAATCGCCGACAACGACACGCGCACCGTGCGCGACCAACAACTTCGCGGTTGCACGCCCAATTCCGTTCGCACCGCCGGTCACAACGGCGACTTTTCCTGCCAAACTGGGTTTGGGCATCGTCGTTTACCTCAGAAGGAATCGATTAATCTGCGAAAAACCAAAACGACACGCGCCGGGAGACTGCAAGACACGACAATTTCGGCGGAGAATCTGAAAAAATGCCGCAAGGTGTCGACATCGCCCAAACACTTACATTACCATCGGTTAGAGCAGCCTACTCAATAGCACCGTACGTTGGACGCGATTTGATGCCGGTGGTTCCGCGCCGTGGGGTGCGATTTTAGTGGCCGCACGCGCATCGCGAAACGTGGAATAGTCTACACGGGGCGATGCTGATAGTTAAACGTGTTGGCTGGTTGAGCGAATCGTTGCGGGCCGCATCGTGATTTGGTCGCAGGGGAGGTCTGACATGACGCGCTCATGGCAACACAATTCGCGTTCGACCGACTCAGGTTCGGCACACGTATCGCCCGGAAGAGTCTGCTGCGTCACGCTCACCGCGCTCGCACTTGTCTGCGTGAGCGCCTTCGAAATCCATGCCGCGCCCCGCAAGCGCAAGTTGGCCCCGCGTGAGTTGTCTCGGCCCGCCGCCGAATCGCAAGAGCTGATCGAATACATCAACGGCCGGATCGAACAGACCTGGAAGGACAACGAAGTCACCCCGTCAAAGGAGGCCACCGACGGCGAATGGTTGCGCCGCGTGTACCTCGACGTGGTCGGACACATTCCTCCGGTCGACGTGGTCGAAGAGTTTCTCAAGGACTCGCGTGCCGTAAAGCGATCGGAATTGATCGAAAACCTGCTATCGGACACCGACTACGCCCGCAACTGGTGCACGATCTGGACGAACCTCTCGATCGGCCGGCAGACGCCTCGCCTCGTGAGCCGCACAGCCATGCAAAGCTTTTACCGGGACGCGTTCGGGAAGAACCGTCCGTGGAAGGACGTCGTTTACGATCTCCTGACCGCAAAAGGGCACTATGAAGAAAACGGCGCCACGAATTTCCTGCTGGCACAAATGGGCATGAACGACGAAGCCGTCCAGGCGACGGCCAAGTCAACCCGTCTGTTCATGGGGATTCAGGTTCAATGCACACAATGCCACGATCACCCGTTCAACGACTGGGACCAAGCGCAGTTCTGGCAGTTCAACAGTTTTTTCCGCCAGACGCGTCGCGTGGACCATCGGCGCTACGACCCTGAAACGGGCCGCCGGATCGATGATTATTCCGAGTTGGTGCCGGTTCGCTTCGAGGGACCCGTCTATTTCGAGAAGCGAAACGGTGTGATGGAAGTTGCGTTTCCGCAGTTTTTCGGCGAGAAAACCGATCCCGGCGCTGAGACCGATCGGCGTCTGGAGTTGGGCAAACATGCGGTGTCCGGCGAAAAACCGCTGATCGCCCAGGCGATGGTCAACCGAATGTGGGGCCACTTCTTCGGCTACGGTTTTACGAAGCCGGTCGACGACTTAGGGCCCCACAATCCCGCCACGCATCCGGAACTGTTGGACCGGCTGTCGCGGGGGTTTGTCACCAGCGGCTACGACATGAAGCAATTGATTCGCTGGATCTGCAACTGTGATGCCTACCATCTCAGCAGCCAGATCGAAAAGTCCAACGCGGTCGACGACCCGGCCGGCGGTGAGACGGCGCTGTTTAGCCATCTGTACGTCAAGTCGATGGAAGCAGAACAGCTTTACGATTCGCTCATCATCGCCACCAACGCGCAGACGGCCGGTCGTGCCGACTGGAAGGACGCCGAGAAGCAGCGACTGCGCTGGATGCGGCAATTCATCATCGCGTTTGGAACCGACGAGAACGATGAGGCGACGACGTTCAACGGGTCGATTCCCCAAGCACTGATGATCATGAACGGCGATCTCGTTGCAACGGCAATTAGCGGTGAGCCGGGAACGATATTGGCTGAGGTGCTCAAGTCGAAGTCGTCCGATTCACAAAAAGTCGAAAAACTTTACCTGACGACATTGGGTCGTTCGCCGAGTCGCGAAGAGCGAACGATGTCGAAGAAACTGATTCGAGCCAATTCGGACCCGTTGATCGCGTATCAAGACCTGCTCTGGGCGCTGTTGAACTCGAATGAATTCATATTCAACCATTAGAACCCATCCTGAAGCCCAGTTGTGGGCGAAATCAACACTTGAAAAAAAGGACGCCTTTGAGCCAACAGAGGGCTTCAGGACAAATTGAAATAGAACCCATCCTGAAGCCCAGTTGTGGGCGAAATCAACACTTGAAAAAAAGGACGCCTTTGAGCCAACAGAGGGCTTCAGGACAAATTGAAATAGAACCCATCCTGAAGCCCGGTTGTGGGCGAAATCAACACTTGAAAACAAGAGTCCTCTTGAGCCAACAGATGGTTGCAGGACGACTTCTAGTAGTTTCCCCAAAACCCGGTTGTGGTGCGTTGTGATGATACGATTGCGGGGCACGTGCTGCCCATCAGAGGATTTTGGGACCAATTCCGAAAAGTGCGTACAGGTCGGGTCGAGTCACAAATGGGGAAAGATCGCATGAATGCTCCAAACTCACGCGGAATGAACCGGCGACATTTTTTGCGGCACCTGGCAACGGGAGCCGCCCTCGTTCCTACGGTCGAGTTCATCTCGCACGTGCAGGCGAATGCCCAAACGGTAAAACGAAATCAGAAGGCCTGCATTCTCATTTGGCTCGGCGGCGGCGCCCCGACAATCGACATGTGGGACCTCAAGCCCGGCTCGAACAACGGCGGCGAATTCACACCGATCGCAACCAATGGCGACATGCAGATCTGCGAGCATCTGCCGAAGACGGCGATGGTCATGGACGAATTGTCGATCGTCCGCTCGATGAGCACCCGCGAGGCAGACCACACGCGCGGGCGCTATTATCTGCACACCGCATTTGTGCCGAACCCGACGGTGATTCACCCGACGTTCGGATCGGTCGTCAGCCACGAACTCGGGCCGAACCGCGAGGAGCTTGAAATCCCGTCATTCGTTTCGATCGGCGGCCCCAGCGGCAGCCCGGGATACCTGGGAATGTCGCACGCCCCATTTGTCGTCGATCGCAGCGGCCGAATTCGCAACGCCAACAGCTCGAAGCTTGAAAAATGGAGGATGGATCAACGCCTGCAAATGCTCAGCGTGATCGAGGGCCGCTTCATCAATTCGAAACGAGGTGATTCTCCAACGGCGCACAAGGATGTCTACAAGAACGCTGTGAATCTGATGTCGTCCAAGCAAACACAGGCGTTCAAGGTGGATGAAGAAAAATCTGAAACGCGCGATGCCTACGGACGGCAAGGCTTTGGCAACAGCTTGCTCATGGCACGACGGCTCGTTGAAACGGGTGTGCCGTTTGTCGAGGTGACGTTTCCACGCAACTGGGATCTGCACACTGGCGTGTTCACGGCTCTGAGAGACCAACATCTTCCCGAGTTCGATGCCGGGGTCTCCGCACTGGTTGCCGACCTGAAGGAACGAGGCTTGCTCGAGAGTACGTCGATTGTCTGCATGGGCGAATTCGGTCGTACGCCGCGCATCAACGCCAACAGTGGCCGCGACCACTGGGCATCGAGTTGGTCGGTTCTGATGGGCGGCGGAGGCCTCAAGACCGGGCAGGCCGTCGGCGCCACTGATGCCGATGGAATCCAGGTCGTCGGAAAGTCGTACCAGCCGGGCGACGTCTGGGCAACGGTGGCGCATTCGTTGGGCATTCCACGTGACATTGTGCACACCTCGAAGCGGGGACGTCCGATGTCGATCGCCAACGGCGGTACACCGATCAAAGCGCTGATCGGATGATCCCCCAATGGGATATCGCCAGCCAGCTCTTCGCCCGATTTCGCACGCTCAGATCGTTGGCGGGAGCGTCCAGTCGCAAAAAACCTCCGACGGTGTTGGCGTCGACAGAGCGTCTGTCACTCAGAAACGCGCTGAAAGTGAATTCATAAAGTTTATAGTGTTAACACGTTACGAAATATTCCTTCCCGCAGGCCGGTTGACAAATCGACTCACCGGTCCGAATAATTACCGCAGGCCGGAAATCGGGGCAGCCGGCCGTCTTTGAGCACGGCTTCTTGACGGCGATGCAGCGGGCAGAATTCGAAGTCCTTTTTTTGGGACGCCACTCATTCGGCGTTCCACCGGACAGACGGCCCATTGAGAATGGCCTGTGTTGATCCGCAGCCCTGTTTAGTAGGGCAACGGGGGTGCTTGGCAGCAAGGGGGAGAATTCGAGAAATTTTTCTAGCGAGTGCGAAAATCGTGTGCGGTCAGCCGGCAAATCTGGTAGCATGGCCCGTTCGTCGTGTGGTTTGCTTCGGCCATCGACTACTGGTTCTCGAGGAGAGAAAGGATGCTTTTGCTCAGAACCCGCTTGCGCAATTCCGCTAGCCGGTTTTACCTCGCAAATGCTCTCGGCGTAGGCACACAGCCACGTCCTGTTTAAGAAGTTGCTCGGCGTTTCGCCTGTGGGCCTTCGTACAGCGAGAAGAGCGAGATCGGCTCGTGAGTTCATTGTGGAAACAGGGCGTTGTGTGGTTCCCGCCATTGATTGATCCTCGATCAAACCGACCCTCGTGTCAGAAGCGATAGTGAACCCCGTAAGGGTGTTTCGCCCCTCGCGCCTTCGCGCAAGGACGTGCGATTGGAACCTAGTAAAGAAACAAGGGAGTAATTCGTGTATCGACTCGATCCGATGCTAAAAACCTTAATTGAAACAGCGAGTGAGAAGGGCTACCTGACCTTCCATCAAGTCGACGACTACCTGCCCGACGAAGGAGGCGAATCGGCGCTCGTCGACCATTTGGTGCTTGCGCTCGAAGAGACGGGCCTCGACTTGATCGATGACCCAGACGTCCTCAAAAAATCCAAGGCCGCCGAATCGCGCACGAACGGTTCGAACAACGAACAGGGACAAAACTCGTCGCTGGCTCGGTCCTTGATCGGTCAGGAAGCCGTCGCACTCTCGTCGCGCGATCCGATTCGCATGTACTTAAGCCAAATGGGGAATATCCCGCTACTGTCGCGGTCACGTGAGATTTTTCTGGCCAAGCAGATCGAAATCACGCGCAAGCGTTTTCGCCGGACCGTGCTGGAATCGGACTTCGCAATCGGTCTGACCGTCGAAACGCTTGAGAAGGTCTATTCCGGCAAGCTGCCGTTCGAACGGACACTGCGAACCTCCGAAACCGAAAACGTTCAGAAAGAGCAAATCCTCGGTCGGATGCCTCACAACCTCAAATCACTCCACGTGATGATCGAGCAGAACGGGGAAGACTTCGAAATCTACAAGTCGGCCAGTGGGCGGAACGCTGCGCTCGAAAGACTCACATTGCGACGTCGAAAAATGGCCACACTCTGCGAAGAGTTGAGTCTGCGTACTCAGCGCCTGCAGCCGATCATGAAACGGCTGTTGCAGATCGCCGAGCGAATCGAGGACGTCCGTCGGCAACTCAAAACCGCCTCACGGCACTCGTCAGAAGACCCTGGGATTCTTAGACGGGAACTCGAGGAATTTGCGAGTATGTCGCGCGAGACGCCCGAACAGTTCATCGCCCGGGCTACTGAGATTCGGCGCCGGTTCGACGCTTGGACCGAAGCCAAACAAAAACTCTCCGGCGGCAACCTTCGCTTGGTGGTTTCGATCGCCAAAAAATACCGCAACCGCGGCCTGAGCTTTCTCGACTTGATTCAGGAAGGCAATGCCGGGTTGATGCGGGGTGTCGAAAAGTACGAGTACCGACGAGGCTACAAGTTCTCGACGTATGCGACTTGGTGGATTCGCCAAGCCATTACACGGGCGGTCGCCGATCACGCGCGAACCATTCGTATTCCCGTGCACATGTTCCAGAGCATCTCCAGCTTGAAAGCCAAAAGTGAGGAAATCCGGCAGGAGACGGGTCGCGATCCGAGCATGGAAGAACTGGCCGAGGCCGTCGGACTCGGTGTCGAAGAGACCGAGCGCATCATGAAGACCTGGAAACATCCGGTCAGCCTCGATACGCCCGTCGGTGAGAGCGAGGACAGCAGCTTCGGCGACTTCCTCCAAGACGACAACGAGCACTCGCCCGATCGGTCGGCCATGCACAAAATGCTCCAAGACAAAATCGAACACGTTTTGAAGAGCTTGACCTATCGCGAACGGGAAATTATTCGTCTGCGGTACGGCTTAGGTGACGGGTACAGCTACACGCTGGAAGAAACCGGGCGAATCTTCAAAGTCACCAGGGAACGAATTCGGCAGATCGAATCGAAGGCGCTCAAGAAGCTCCAGCACCACACACGGAGCGAGCACCTCAAGGGCTTCGTCGAAGACCTGCTTCCGCGCGTCGTTGAAGAAGGTGACTTCGAGCCGAAAACACCCGAACCCGCCGTCGCAATCGCCAACTGAGGGACTTGCACGACCGGTCGCAGCTTCCTCAAGTGGTCCCACGACCCTCTGATGGAAAACGCGTGCCCTTTTGCTTAAGGTCTATTCCACCACAACCGGGTCTTGGGACAGCTTCCGACTGGCCGACAACATTTCGGGTGCTCGCAAGCGACACGGTACACCTACAAACCTGTGCATCGCTTCGGAGCCAATTTCTGCCGGGCGCGCACCGGGCAACGATAAGGAGTAAAAAAGATGCCCCTGTTCGAAGGAAAACGGGGACTCGTCTTCGGGATCGCTAACGACCATTCGATCGCTTGGGCCATCACCCAGCAACTGCACGCCGAGGGCGCCGAGATGGGTTTCACCCATCTGCCCGATAAGGACCCCGAACGTCCTCGAATGGAGCGTCGGCTCAGAAAACTCGTCGAGCCGCTCGGTGCGAAAATCATGATGCCCTGCGACGTCACCAACGACGACGACCTCGATCGCATCTTTTCGGCGGCTCGTGAGACGTTCGGGCAAATCGATTTTGTCCTGCATTCGATCGCCTACGCACCCATGGAAGACCTCAAAGGCCCCACCGTCGAGACGAGCCGCGACGGTTTCAAGCTCTCGATGGAGATCAGCGCCTACAGCTTAATCGCCATCGCAAACCGAGCCCGCGGTCTGCTCACCGAAGGCGGCAGCATTCTCACGCTGACGTATCTTGGCGGTGAAAAGGTCATTCCCGGCTACAACATCATGGGCGTCTGCAAGTCGGCACTCGAGAGTTCCGTCGAGTACCTGGCCCACGACCTCGGCCCGTCGGGAATTCGCATCAACGCCTTAAGCGCGGGACCGCTGAAAACGCTCAGCTCGTCGGCCGTCGGCGATTTCGACAAGATGCTCAACCTGTACACAACGTTTTCGCCAATGCGGCGAAACATCACGCCCGAAGAAGTCGGCAAGACGGGCATGTTCCTCTTGAGCGATTTGGCCTCCGGCATGACCGGCGAAAACGTTCACGTTGACGCGGGCTACCACATCATGGGCGGCCCACCACAGGAACTGCACAGTTAAAAATCGCGTCGCCCCGTCGACGGCTCTTGAGCGGGAACGGTGATGACTGCAACCGCAACACGCGTCGGAATCGCCGTCGTCGAACATGGCGGAGCGTATCTTGTCGGAACCCGCGACGCGGCCGGCCCGCTGGCAGGCTACAATGAATTCCCCGGCGGCAAATGCCGCGACGGTGAATCCCCTCGCGATGCCGCCGCCCGCGAATGCCTCGAAGAAACCGGCTTGGCCGTCGAGCCTGTCGAGTTGATCGAGAATCGAGCATTCGACTACCAGCACGCCCGCGTCGACCTGCACTTTTGGCTCTGCCGACCCGTCGACAATGGTGACGTCGCAGAAACGCATCAAAGATTCCACTGGGTCCCCGCTGAGAACCTCGCCTCGCACAATTTCCCGCCCGCCAACGTAGCGGTCTTGGATCGGCTCATCTCGCGGTCGAACGTTGATCGTAGGCAATAGGTCGGTAGGTAGCGACTTGGTCCGAGAATCATACCCGTCAAGTAGCAGGTAAGCTCGATGGAAATCCAGTTGTTTTCCGACACACTGCCCGACGGGCGATGCCTCATGTTGGCGCATGGGCTTGCGAGGTTGATCGATCTTGATGAGATGCAGGCGTTGGAGGAGGCGCAACGACTTTTCGACTCGCAATACGACCGACAAAACCCGCTCGTCGTCCGCATTCGCGCAGATGTCACGGTTGCTGATGTGGAAAAACTTTGCGCCGAACATGGGGTCAAAACACGACTGCCGTAGAACCGCCATCAAACCGGGTGCCTCTCCCGGGATGGATCCCATATTTACGTGTGAATCGATGGCCGTGTAACCCACCGCTGAAAGACGTGGCACCGCTAATTCGGCAAAATGGATTTCGGGCAGGCACTGCACCTGGGCGATCAGAAGTAGGGCCGGCTGTGCCGGCCGCAGGTTGATTTCCGGTTCATTTTTCCACGCTGCCGTCGACGTCCCCGACATCGATCGGCGAATCATAATCGCTACAGGCTTAAATCGCGTCAAGAAACACAATTCCGAATCCGGCCGGCACAGCCGGCCCTACAGCCCACGCGGTGCCACCGTACATAGACCACGTCACATGTGAACCGTTCGTTGTTCGCCGTTGTCGGCGGGGCCTAAGCCGAGTAGGAACGGGACGGCGGATTGTGCCCAGCGATTCGCGTCGGGGAAATCGCTGGCGGAGCCGCCGAAGCAGCTTTGTAGCATTTCGGTATTGATGATGCCGGGGTTGAGCGGTACGGCGGCCAGGCCGGCGGGCAGCTCTTGGGCGAGCGCCTGCGTGAGCCCCTCGATGGCCCACTTCGTCGCGCAGTACGGGGCCACCTCGGCAGACGTCGAACGTCCCCAGCCGGAGCTGAAGTTGACGACGACCCCCCGCCCTCGCTCGATCATCGCCGGCAGGAAATGTCGAATGACATTGGTGACCCCCTTGATGTTGACGTCGATCACATCCGAGAACTCGTCGACCGGGACGTCCCACAGGTTTGCGTTCGTGTTGACCAGAGCCGCGTTGTTGCAGATCACATCGGGCGGACCCAACTCGGCCAGCGTCTGCTTCGCCCAGGCTGCCACTGACGAATCATCGCTGACGTCGACGACGCTAAAGCGGTGCGGGTCGCCGTATCGGTCTTTCAGCGATGCAACGGCTGACTCGGTCCGCCCACAGCCGGCGAGTGTATGCCCGGCGTCGATGAACCCGGCCGTCATCGCCTCACCCAAGCCGCGCGTCGCGCCGGTCACCACAATAACTTTTGCTGCGCCATTCGACATTGATCTGCGTTGCTCCTGTCCTGAACACTAATTGATGTTGGCCAATCACTTACGAAAGCCGTCGACGGCGCTCCAATGAATCACTTTTCTTTCTTCGTCGCACCACCAGGAATTCGCAGCATCGTGTAGTGACCGGTGGCCGGCCACAGTGGCTTCTCGCTCGATGCGTCGATGCGGCCGCAACTGACTTCATAGACGTACCCCGTCCGCAGGCGGTCGACGTGCAATCGAACCGTATGCGCGTCGTCGGACACGTCAACCGAGGTGACCGACACCTTGTAACGGCCGGAGTCGGGAGTCGCGTAACCCCCCTTCCATTTGCGCGTGTACCCCGAAATGGTGTAATTCCCCGGCAGAGCCGCCTGTCCCCGGTCGAACGGTTCAATGAACTCGATAATGAAACCATCGTGGGCCGCTCGGAGTTCTTTGATCCCGTTGGGCAACTTTCCGTTCGGTGCGAGGCAGGTGATTCCCCCCGTGTTCTGTCCACCCAGCCAACCGCTGTCATGAATGCTTCCGATGTACACGACTCCTTGTGGGCTGACGGCACCGCACAACGGCCCGATGAAGTTGTCGCCGCCGCTTCCGGCATTGGGCCGGCTCAAATAGTACATGGCACCCTGCATCACTCCGTCGACCTGTTCGGTGCTAAAACGAATCAAAAACCTCGAATCATATTCGCAGCCGATACCGTGTCCGGCCAGCGGACCGAACGCGGCATCGTCCGGCAGGAAGAAGATACCGTTGACGCTCCTCGTCAGCGGATGCGGCAGTTGAACGGCCGGTGGAAACGACTCGGCCTCTCGTTCTTCCTCATGCCGACTCGGCACCCCGTAATGCCGGCTCGGTACGAGATGATTCACCTCGTTGAACGTGTTTTGATTCCCCTGGTTGTCGGTCACGAACACTCGATCGCCCGCGTCGATGGCCAACCCGGTGGGATAACGAAACGCATGGCCGATCGGCGTGATCGCACCCGAAGTTTCAACGCGGAGCACCTTGCCGCGCCAGCGTGACTTTTCGAGCGGTCGTTTTCGCTGCGCGTAATCGCTACCCAGGCCGACGTACAATCGGCCCGATGAATCGCGGACAATACCCGTCGTCCAGTCGTGGTAGTTGTCGGTAAATCCCCAGCCGGTCGCCAGAACAGTGCGAACGTCGGCCCGCCCGTCGCCGTCGGTGTCGCTGAGCCGGAGCAACTCCGGCTTATGCGCCACGATCAGATCATTACCGTCGGCGACGATGCCAAACGGTGCCGCCAAGCCATCTTCAAACACGGTCAGCTCGTCTTCGATGCCGTCACCGTCGGTGTCGTGGGCCAGGAAGACATGGCCTTTGAGCGACGTAAACGCCAGAGTTCCCTCACGCGTCCACGTGATGGCAGTCGGCATGATCTTGCCATCGATGGGCAACCGAATTCCGTCGAACCCGGGCGTTGATGTGACCGTCTCAATCGGCGGCGCCGGTTTGGGTTCGGGCTTATTGAGTTGCAAACGATCTGGAACAAGCTCCGACCGGTATCGCAACACGATCGCACCGCTGGTTTCGTTTTCGCTCTGGATGCGGAAGAAAATCTTGCTCTCGAACCCGGTGACCGATTCGAGCCGAGGCGTCGGTCCGTTTGGACGATCGTGTTCGCCGGGCGCGATCGATACCGTCGCCGATTTCGCCGCCGACTCGGGTGTCGCCACGAGCACGTCGTATCCATCGGGGACGTCCTCAACAGAGATCGATCGATCCCAGCCCGAGCGTTTATCGCCCGGGCTCGAATTGGCGGGCTGAATGCGTTCGGTGACGGAGATCGGCACGACACCTTCGCCAATCTCAAAGTCGATCCGGTAGCGAAATTCGATTCCGTCTTCGACCGGGTGGTAACCGCTGAGACGACCGTTGGTTCCGTGTTGATCGAATGGCTTGATCGCGCCCGCGCCGGCGTCGCCGCTTTTTGGAACGAGAACGAAGTCGGAAGTCGCCATAAAACCCGACACGACCGGCACACCGGCCATGTCCCAATACCAGCTCTTGCCGATCGCCCGCTGCCGCGCGAAGTCGCCGATCGTCCACTGGCGGACCGCCATGACGTCTAAATCGAACAACAGGTTGTGCCCGTTGTTGAGCCCGACGGCCAACGCGCGCGCAATCGCGCCGCCGCCGTTTTCCTTCGGATTCGTGAAAACATCGCGCACGACGCGCGCCGGGTCTTCCGGACCGACGACCAGGAACTGCTCGACCACCGAGGGATTTGTCGGAGCCTTAAAGCGGGGATCATTCAGAGCCGCCCACGTGGCCGCCAACTGGGCATCGATGTTCTCATCCAACACACCGGGCAGCGGCTTGATGTACGACGGCATCTCCATGCCCGGCACAATTCGCATCGGCGAACGAGTCCAACGGGCGTAGTATTCCTTTCGCATTCGTTTGCCGAGCATCAGTAGGTCAGAGCCACGCGTGCCGGGTGCAACTTTTCCCGGCTTGTACTCGCCAATCTGGTGGCAGGCGATGCAGCTAAAACCCTTCGCGCCGACCATGGCATGCGCATCGACAAGTAATTGAGCGCTATCGGTCGCGGTCAGGCCGGAATCGGCGATACGGCCCGGAGCCGAATCAGGAATGCGATCGTGTGCCACGAGATGTTCGAGTAGCGCCTTTTTGTCGTCTTCGGAGTGAGAGAACTTCGGCATACGAACCCGCAGCCACGGCAAACGCCTTTGCTTTTGCTCACCTGACACGGCCCGCGCGAGCGACTCGTCGAGCAGCTTATCGCCGACGGCCGTAAGAGCCGGAGGAATCAGACTCTGGCTTTGCCCGGTCAATTCGTCATCGACCCGGGCGACCCGGCCGGCTGTGGCGACGATTCCCTTTTCGAGATCGCGCTCGTGACAAGCCGTGCAGCTGCGCCGCTGGAGAACATGTTTTCCGACATCGAATCGGCTCGGCGGTGCAAGCCGGCCCGTTCGTGACTCGATGAATGCAACCAGCGGCTCTCGCTCGGCAATGGAAAAACTCGGGCGGTTCTTCGTCCGATCGACCGACTCAGCCAAGCAAGATGCGTTCCAGTTGCGCACCGGTCGCGACAGGTCGGGCAACTCGTTGAACTCGCTCTCAACACCCTCGATGCGATGGCAGGCGGTGCAGCGAGCCGCCTTGAATAGCGACTTGCCTTCGTCGATCAGAGCTTCACGTGACGTCTCTTTGGCCTTCTCGGAGCCGCCGTCGTTCGGTTTTCCTTCGGACTCCTCTTCGGAATCGGCGAGCCGGAGCCCGCTCAGATAGTGGGCGATTGAACGACGCTCCTCCGGGCTCAGCGAGAAGACGGGCATGCGATGATCGTGATTGAGTCGTTCGGGGTTCTTCAACCACTCGGCTAACCATTCGATGGTCCGCTTGTTACCGACGTGTGATAGATCACCGCCGCCATACGGATCTTGCTCGCCGAGCTTTCCGACGGTGTGACAGGCTAAGCATCCGATCGAACGGAACAGGACTTCGCCCTGCCTTCGCTCCTGTTGGGCTGTCGGGGCCGGCTGGTCCTTTTGTTTTTTGACAGCGGGTAACTCCGGCAACTCAACCGGCCCGGAAGCAGCCGACAAGAATTCGGCAATCGCCCGCGCTTCGGCATCGGAAAAACCAAACGCCGGCATTTTGGCATATGGCGCGTCTTTCTCCGGTCGCTGAATCTTTTCGATAAGCCATCTTTTCGTGAGGCTGCCGCGAACGTGCGAAAGATCGGCGGCCGGTGGACTCGGCGGATCGTTCTTGCGGCGGTGACAGCGGTTGCATCGATGGGCGTCGAATAGCATTCGGCCGCGTTCGATGTTCTCCAGCACCGAGTCGCTCTCGTCACGGAACAGTCGATGCGCGGGCACCGGCTCGATGTAAAACGCGTCGGAAGACCAGTACAGACCGACCCGCGCTTCGCCGGGAGCACTGCGATACGTGACCCGTAGCGGCTTCTCGCCGAACCCAAGCGACAGGTCGCTTCCGGAGAACCAACGCGGCTTGGCAGCAGTCGCATCTAGCACAACTTGGCCGTCGATTTCAACTTTGACGTCGCCGGCAGCAAACACATGAAACCGATATGCGCCCGCCTGTCTGACAAGCAGCTGACCCGTCCACTCGGCGGTGAACGGGCCCGCCGACAGTCGAGGATCGGGCGGCGATTTTCCCCAATCGAACGCGATGTCAGGCTCGACGCGTGTTATCGTCTTCCCGCCACTGGAATACCGGGCCAAGACGCCCGGCGGATACTCATCATCGTCTTCCTCAAACTGGGCAATCGCTGGTGTCGCAAGAGCGAGCATGAAAACCGCCACGAGGCAGCGTGCGGGGAAACAGATCGATGAGCGGGCGCGTTGGTGATGCAATCGTTGTTCCATTATGATTCGGCTAATTGGTTCTCGGTGCGGTCGCCATTCGATTATACTCGGGCGCGACGGCTCTTTCATCAGTCAGTGCGGCGATCCTCGTGACGAGGGCGGCGCCAAAGCGCACTCGGACAGGGAATAGCGACGCTCGTCCGAGTGCGAGCGGCTGTTCGTGTCGCTGATAACAAAGAATTTTTCAACCGATCGCATGGTGTCAATGAACAAATCAACTTCCGGGCAAGACTCGTCCGCAATACCGGCCGACGCGCTGACGGATTGGGCCTCGTTGCTGGAGGTCTTCGGTGCCGAACGCAAGCAGATCGCTTTGGGTGGCGGAATGCGGGCGATCGAGCGACAGCACAAGAAGAAACGGCTCACCGCGCGCGAACGTGTCGAGTCACTTATCGACGCCGGGACCGAGTTTTTCGAACTCGGCTGCTGGGCCGCGTGGGGCATGTATGGTGAATGGGGGCCGGCCCCGGCAGCGAGTGTGCTGTGCGGCATCGCTCAGATTTCCGATCGGTCGTTCATGGTTGTTGCCAACGACGCCACGATCAAGGCGGGCGCTTTCTATCCGGCGACAGTTAAGAAGGTTCTCCGCGCCCAGCGCATCGCGCTGCAGAACCGGTTGCCGCTGATGTACCTCGTCGATTCGGCCGGCGTTCTCTTGCCGCTGCAGGATGAGATTTTTCCAGATGAAGATGACTTCGGCCGGATCTTCCGCAACAACGCCGTCATTTCGGCGACCGGCATCCCGCAAATTGCGGCCATCATGGGCAACTGCGTTGCGGGCGGCGGGTATCTGCCCGTCTTGTGCGACAAGATCGTGATGACCGAAGGATCGGGGCTGTACCTAGCAGGCCCAGCGCTGGTCAAAAGTGCGATCGGGCAAGACGTGCCGCACGAAGAACTCGGTGGCGCAGAAATGCATGCCGCGGTGAGCGGTACGATCGACTTCCGCGAACCCGACGATGCCTCATGTATCGAGCGGCTGCGGTCGCTAGCGGCCACCTTGCCGAAAGATACGTTTGCGAACGTGTTCCGAAGAGCGGATTCCGCTGAGCCTGCCCGGCCGGTCAAGGAGATCACCAACGTCTTTCCGGTCGATCCCCAAGAGCAATACGAACTCCGCGACGTGCTCGACTGCATCGTCGACGCCGAAAGTTTTCAAGAGTACAAGGCAGAGTTCGGCAAAACCCTTGTCTGCGGCTACGCCCGCATTGGAGGGTTGACCGTGGGCATCTTGGGAAATCAGCACCACCCTGAGAAAGACGAAAAAGAGGGCCTGCAGTTTGGTGGCGTGATCTATCACGACAGTGCCGACAAAGCGGCCCGGTTCATCATGGACTGCAATCAGACGTGGACGCCGCTCGTATTTCTGCAGGATGTCTATGGCTTCATGGTCGGACGCGATTCCGAACAAGCCGGCATCATTCGCGCCGGCGCCAAGCTGGTCAACGTTATCTCCAACAGCCGGGTCCCCAAACTCACGGTCGTCTTGGGTGGAAGTTACGGTGCGGGAAACTACGCTCTGTGCGGGAAAGCGTTTGACCCCCGGATGATCTTCGCCTGGCCGACAGCTCGTTATGCAGTGATGGGTTCACAACAAGCTGCCAAGACCCTCCTGGACATCAACATCGCGGCCGTCAAACGGTCCGGAAAAACACCCGACATCGACGAACTGGAACAACTCCGCCAGAAGGTCGTGACTTCGTATGAAGAACAGACGGACATCCGCTACGCGGCGGCGCGAGGCTGGGTTGACGACATCATCGAGCCTCAAAACACGAGACAGGCACTGATCACGGCGCTCGAAGTATCGACCCGACATGCTGAGGACGAACCGTTTCGCACCGGCGTGTTGCAAGTGTGAACGACATATTTTGAAGAACTCCCCGTCGACTAGAGACTCGTGGCATGAGGCTCTGACAAACCGGCCAATGTCTGTGGGCTATTGTCCGCAGGCCAACGCGGTCAGGTTTCTATGATCGTGCCGACAACGAGACGCCGTGGGACAGAGAGAGAAAAGGTTGGCCATGGAACTCGCTGATAAGGTGATCGTCGTAACCGGTGGCGCACACGGTATCGGACGGGCGATGTGCGAGCGGTTTGCCGGTGAAGGGGCGAAGGGCATCGTCGTTGCCGACCGGGACATTGAAGCCGCGGAGCAGGTGGCCTCGGCGGTCGGTGGGTTGGCGGTGGCTTGCGACGTCGCCGTAGAATCGGAGATTGTGGAACTTGTCTCGCGGGCCACCGAGTCCTACGGACCAATCGATGTGTTCTGTTCGAATGCCGGAATCATCACGATGGGCGACGTCGATGTGCCCGATGAACAGTGGCAAGACATCTGGAACATCAACTTCATGTCGCATGTTTATGCCGCCCGCGCCGTCTTGCCGTCGATGCTTGAAAGAGGCAGCGGCTATTTGCTACAAACCGCCTCGGCCGCGGGACTGCTGACACAGATCGGCTCCGCTCCCTACTCGGTGACGAAACACGCGGCCGTTTCGTTCGCTGAATGGCTCGCGATGACCTACGGCGACAGAGGCATCAAGGTTTCCTGTTTGTGCCCGCTGGGTGTCCGCACCAACATGTTAACCGGCGACCACCCGATCGGTGCCCATTTGATGGACGATTCACTATCGGCCGAGGAAGTCGTCGAAGCCGTCGTCAAAGGGATCGGCGATGAGTCGTTCTTGATTCTCCCCCATCCGCAGGTGGCGACGTTTTTCGAACGCAAGGCCCTTGATTATGACCGTTGGCTCAACGGAATGCGGCGGCTCAAAGCCCATCTCGATCAAAACAGCGAATCCCCAGCCGAATAGCGCGATTGAAACTGGTCGTCATCGACTCGCTGACCCCGATAGGTTTCTGCCGGGTTTGCCGGTTCTAGCGACCGGCGCGCTTCCTGAATGCCGTCGCGCGTGAGCCAAGGCAAATCATGTTGCGACTCGGGTCGGCCTCGGCATATAAAGAGGGTAGAGACGTCGATTGCCGCGAAATGCGGCGCGACGACGAGATGGGGCGAGCCGGCGGATCGCTAGGCGGGTCGGCAGGGAGCCGTTGTAATTCTTTGGGGGGCGGATCGCGCGTGTTGGGGTCTCAGGCTTACCATATGTGCCGCTCGGCCGGCCGACCCAGTCAGGCGAATCGCTCGCGCTGGGCGGCGATGGCGCGAAAGATCATTGCCAAGTCTGAACAGCTCGAAAAGCTGACCGATTCTGAGTTGCACCAGCGTGCGCTGGAGCTTCGCTGGCGCTCGAAAACGAACATTCCGCTCAGCCAGTTGCTGGTCGACGTCTATGCGCTGGTCCGCGACTCGTCCCGCCGCACGACGGGAATGACGCACTTCCACGTTCAGTTGATGGGCGGAATTGCTCTGTTCGAAGGTAACATTGCCGAAATGCAGACGGGCGAAGGCAAGACGCTGACTGCGGTGCTGCCCGTCACTTTGCGGGCACTGCCGGGTCTGGGGGCGCACATTGTCACGGTCAACGACTATCTCGCAAAACGCGACCGGGAAACCATGGGACCGATTTACGAGTTGTTGGGGCTTTCGGTCGGCTGCATACAGACTCCGATGGAAGACGATGAGCGGCGGGGAGCGTATGCCAAGGACATCACCTACGGGACCGCGAAGGAAATGGGCTTCGACTTTCTTCGCGACAGGCTGCGGACCGGTGCCGACGTGGGACGCGTCAACGGCCGACGTGCCTCGCCATCCCGGGTCGGCGAATCTCCCGTCCAGCGCGGACACAACTTTGCGCTGATCGATGAAGCGGACAGCATTCTGATCGACGAAGCCCGTACGCCGCTGATCATCGGCCTGACGCAGCCGAACAACGCGGCCACGGTCAATTTGCTGCGTTGGAGCCATCGCGCCGCCCATCATCTGAATCCGGAAGCCGATTTTATCTACGAACCTGACCGGCGCACGGCCTTCCTGACCGATGCCGGTTGCCGTAGCGTCCTACTGATGGCGAAACCGTCGCTAATGGATTCGATCGGAACCGAACGAATCTATACTCATGTGGAAAGTGCGTTGACCGCCCGGTTCGCGTTTCAAAAAGATCGCGACTACGTCATCGTTGATGACGAGATTGTCATTGTCGACGAATCAACGGGACGGATGATGGAAGGCAGAAAATGGCAGGACGGCCTGCATCAAGCTGTCGAAGCCAAGGAACTTGTGCCTATCACGGCTGCCACGGGTCAGGCAGCGAAAATCACGATACAAAGTTTCTACCGCGAATACACGCACCTGGCAGGCATGACGGGAACGGCGATGCCGGCTCGACGCGAATTGAATAAGACGTACGAAGCCAAGGTCGCGGTCATCCCCACCAACCGCCCCTGCATTCGAGCCGGCAAACCACACCGAATTTTCACGACGATGAAAGCGAAATGGAACGCGGTCGTCGAAGAGATCGACCAAATCGCGGAGACGGGGCGGTCGGTTCTGGTCGGAACGCCTTCGGTGGACGCCTCTGAAGCTCTGGGCATGTTGCTCGACGAACGCGGCATTCATCACGACATACTGAATGCCCGATTTTTCGAGCAGGAGGCGGATATTGTCGCAAAAGCAGGAGTTTCACGGAGGGTCACGATCGCCACGAACATGGCGGGGCGCGGCACGGACATCGAACTCGATGAGATGGTCCGTGAGAATGGGGGTCTACACGTTATCGCCACCGAAATGCATAGTTCCCAGCGAATCGACCGGCAGTTGGTCGGCCGCGCCGCCCGACAAGGCGATCCCGGGGCCTTTCAATTCTTCCTCTCGCTGGAAGACGAACTGCTTCGTTGCCTTAAGCCGGGAAAAAGAGAGAGGCTCAAACAACAGGCGGCCCCCGACGCCAAGGGCGAGCTGAGTCTGAACTGGCTATCGCTGTTCCAGCGGACACAGCGGTTTCTGGAAAAGACGCATCGCAAACAACGAAAACAACTGCTCAAACAAGAGAAGCATCGCGCCGACGCCTACGACAAAATGAGCCTGGACCCGTACCTCGAACTGACGGAGTGATGTTCATGTGCTTGGAATGATCGCAAGAACCGACAGGAGCGGACACTGACGAGCGATCGCCTCACAGCCACAGCCGTTGCCGGAGAAACTCGATCACGTCGCCGAACATCACGTAACCCAGGCTGCGCTTCCCGCAGTTGATCTTCGAGCGCACCTCGGCACCTATCTGAGGTTTCGGCAACTGGTTTACGTCGAACGAAACGTAGACCTGAACGATCGCACCGAGTTCCGCGTCGGTTTCCGAGCGCGTGGCGATCCGCTCGAGTTGGCCGTCGAATGTGACTTCGGCGTCCGTTGCGAGAATGAATTCGACGTCGAGGTTCTCGTTCTCCAGCTCTTCGCGGGCACTGAGCATGTGCCCCATTCGCCGTTCTTCGACCAGCAGCTCGAGGTGCCAGTCGCCTTTTTCGTCCATGATCTGCATCAGCACTTCGCCGCGATCGACGGGACGGTCGGCGAGCAGTTGTTCCAACTGAAACGTGGCAACGGTGCCGGCAATCGGCGAACGAACGACCAGTTCGGCATGTCGCTCCTTGAGTATTTCCTGGTGACGCCTGAGGCCGCGAATCTCGACTCTTGTCGCTGCGACCTGCCCTTCAAGTTCCGCAAATTTCAATCGGTCGGATCGTTTGGAACTCGCGGGGGCTTGGTTGAGTTGAGTCTCGAGGGCTGAACGTTCCTGTTTCTTTTTGCCGATCTCGTTTTCGATTTTGATCAGATCAGCATCGAGTTCTTTGTTCTTCAGCTTGAGTAGTTCCTGGTCGGCTTCTACGTGTTGACCGCTCTTGACGAAAATCTCGACGACTTCGCCCTTTTGCCGGCAGAAGATATCCTGCTGAATGATCGGCATCAGCCGGCCGGTCCCCTCGATTCGATAGTCGTAGGGAATAAACACCAGCCCGCAACCGATCGCAACGATGATCGACAAAATCGCCAGCGTTTTTGCCAATTTGCGTCCCTGAAACCATTCAAGGATCCGTCCCAAAAAACGCCAGATCGGCAGGAAGAAAATTCTCTGGTAGTTGCGAACGTTTGTAAGCGTCGCCGCAATATGATCGGAAAGAAGTTCCGCACGTTCCAACAGTTGTGGTTTCGGGCGGCTTTCCGATACCTGTTCGACGATCAGGCATCCCACCGGCTTTCGTCGGCGGCGGTTCTTTTTGCTCTGCCGCGGATCTTCGGTTCGGTCGATCAGCGGCACGCTTTCGAACAGAGGACAAAGTTGCACAAGTCGCGAGCCGCTCGCATGAATGTACTCGGCCAGAGGCTTGGAGATTTGAGGCGGCAAATCCTCGACGCGTCCGGAGTACGTGAGTGTGTCGCCCGTCGCGATGACCTTGACGACGAGGTCGCGCATTAGCCGCACCTGGTTGGCACGATGATTGACTGAGTCCTGCCCGCTAATGGCGGCGATGGTCGTTTTTCGACCGCGGGTGTAGGCCACGCTGACGCGGTCGCAGTTCAGCAAGGCACGTCCGTCGTTGGCGACGATCGGACCGATTTCCGAAATGTCCCGCGAAAGTTGTAGCTTTAGCAACAGTTCTTCTAAGCCGTTCCAGAAGTCCGCTTCGGAATCGACGACGGGAGCCGACTTCTGAGAACTCAGATATTCCGAGGCATAGCCCGACATTTGCTCGACGAATTGCAGATACCCTGGGCGAGCTTCCCTGGGAGAATCGGCACGTTGGAAAATTTCGACAACACCGACACAATCGTCGCCTTCCTGCAAAGCGGCCAATATGACAACGTGGCGGGACGGAATCTCTTCCGAATTCTCTTCGGGGCCGTATGACGTCGCCTGACCAGTCGATATGACTTCTGTCAGCAGTTTTTGGTTTAATCCTTGACGGTTGGGGTCGTTGGGAATCTCGGTTTCTGCCAGGTTGACGTCACAGACGAGGCTCAGCCGGTTGCCGTCTTCGAGCATCCACACCGCACCCGCCGCGGCCCCCAGGGCTCGCGTGAGCATCGCCAGGAACTCGGGAAAGAACAGGCCTGGAGGCTGTGCGGACCGCGAGAGCGACTCAATCTCGCGTGCCAGACGCAGCACGCGGTCTCGCACCTGCTGAACACTGTCCGTGCTCGCCATTGTCATTTCTGCCCACTTCGAGAACAGCCGCCCGCATACGGGAGGGGAACGCTACAGACGATACTTTCTATACTATGTGCTCTTGGCCCCACTTGTAAGATAGACTTCGGTGGTTTTCTTATTGCAACTTCACTTTGCCAGGTGGTAAAAATGGAGTCGGGGAATAGCAATGATCAGGTGCTCAAATCATGTTAAACGAATTATGACGGCGACGCATGCCATGCGGGACGAATCGTTCCGCTCACGGTGTCACCTGTCGCGTCAGAAGAGCTAAACTGAATACGTGGTGGTCGGCGACAGGACGCCTCGAAATTAAGACGCCACGTCGTTTTTCTGAGGAGTTTTGGATCACCTGTACAATCCGTACGAAGACCCGTTTGGCGGTGAACGCGTCGCCATGCTCGCATGCGTCGCTTGATCGTCCGGAGGGTCTTGGGCCACTCGCCGCCGCAGCATCTCTCCTTCAAAAGGGGGCCACCATGAAACATCTCATCGCAAAACTTGCCTGCGCTGCCATTTTTCTTGCCTGCGCTGCCATTTTTCTTGTGCCGGGCATTCAGTCGGCTCTCGAGTCGACGTCACGGGCCGCCGAACGTAACCAATCGGGCACGCCCCAACCCGTCACACTTGCATCGTGCCACATCCTTCATTTGCATCCGGCCATTTTGGCCAGCGACCGGCCCGGTGTCTTGACGTCCGTCAAATTCGAAGAGGGTGACGTGGTTCGAAAGGACGAAACGATCGGCCAACTTCACGACGACGTCGTCAAAGCGAATCTTGCCATCGCCAAACTCCAGGCCGAAAACAACATCGAGGTTCGATATGCCATTGAAGCTGCCAAAGTGGCTGAAAAGTTGCTCGACGCGGCACTAAAAGCCAACAGCAACTACAATGTGACGGCGGTGCCGGAAACGGAAGTGGACCGTCTGCGGCTCGATCACGAACGCGCGAAGCTGCAGATTGAGAAAGCCAAGAAAGATATGGATGTGTTCCAACTACAGCTCGACAAGGAGAAAGCTGAGTTGGAAACGTATCGCGTCAAGGCCCCGTTTTCAGGAATCGTCACGAATCGATACAAGTCGGCCGGAGAAGCTGTCCAGCAGGGCGAACCCCTCGTCGAGTTGGTCAACACCGACTATGTTAAGGTGCAAGGGTTCGTCAACCTCGACGACCTCGCCCGAATCAAGGCGGGATCTCCGGTCAAAGTGCAGTTGGACCTCTCGAATGATTTGCTTGAAGCCGATCTTCAGAGTCTCGGAATTGAGCAGGACCAGCCGCCGATCAAACAGTTGCTAACGAAGGGCGACGTGCCCGAAGACAAGCTGCGCAACTTCGACGGGATACTGGTATTTGTCGATTTGAGCGTGACGGGAACGGACGGCAAAATTCGCGTCTGGGCGAAGGTTAAGAATGAGGACAACGTCCTTCGAGCCGGCTTGAGAGCTCGCATGACTATCTACGCACAGGTTCCCAAGTCGGATACCACGACGGCCGGCACAGCGCCATAATCCTTTCTCACACGACACGCATCATAAGAACATGAGCACCACATCCGCAGCCGCCTCGTCGATGGTGGCATCGTCGCAGCGCCCGATTCCGCTGCAGATGAGGAACGATCTGCGCATCGAGCGGATCGAGTATCGCGGGCTTGGCTCGTACGTCATCAAGGATCCGGTGGGGCTTAAATATCATCGACTGCAGTACGAGCAATTCCGGGTGTTGGAATTGCTCGACGGGATGCGGAGTCTGGAGAATATTCGCGACGATCTGGCGCGCGAATTTCCCATGCTGACGTTCGGCTTGATCGACGTTCAAAACCTCATCGCCGACCTGCACGAGAAGGGCTTACTACAGAGCAACCGGCCCGGTCAGGGCGAATCGCTCGTCAAGATAAAGCGGAAGCGCCGCAAGGATAAGATCAAAGGAGCGTTCAAGAGCCTGTTGTATGTTCGTTTGCCCGGCTGGGACCCCGAGCGAACGCTGCAGTGGCTCTACCCACGAACGCGGTGGCTGTTTCATCCCTGGGTCGTATGGATTTGCATTTCCTTGGTCTGCTCGTCGCTGCTTTTGATCACGGTTCAGTTCAATGCGTTCCGCAGCCAACTTCCGGAATTTCAACAATTCTTCGGTTGGCCCAACTTGATATACCTCTGGATGACGCTGGGCATCGCGAAAATCATCCACGAATTCGGCCACGGCTTGAGTTGTAAACACTATGGTGGCGAGTGCCACGAGATGGGCGTGATGCTGCTCGTTTTCAGCCCGTGTCTGTATTGCGATGTCACCGACTCGTGGATGCTCAAGAACAAATGGAAGCGATTCACCATCGGCGGCGCCGGGATGTACATCGAAACTATCATCTCGGCGATCGCTGTGTTCGTGTGGTGGCAGACCGGCCCCGGAATGTTGCACCACCTGTGCTTGAATCTGTTCTTTGTGACGACAATTACGACCGTCATTTTCAACGCGAACCCGTTGATGCGGTTTGACGGCTACTACATGCTTTCGGACTTTCTGGAAATTCCCAACCTGCGTCCCAAAGCCGACAAATATCTCAGAGATTCCTTCGCCTGGTACTGCTTGGGAATCGAGAGCCGACCCGACCCGTTTATGCCAGAAACGGGGCGCGTTTGGTTCTTGCTGTTTGCAGTGGCCGCGGCCGTTTACCGCTGGGTGATTTTGTTCGGCATTACCATTTTCCTGTACACTGTGCTTAAGCCTTATGGGCTTCAGAGCATCGGTATTGCCATGGCCGTCGTCTCGATCGGCGGAATTCTTTTCAGCATGCTCATGAACTGTTACCGAATCATTTCTGCACCGAGGATCGATCCGTTGAGCGTTCCCAAAATCTCCATCACGGTCACAATACTCATTTTTCTCACAGTGGGTGCGTTGCTGATCCCGCTCCCACTTCACGTCGAATCGGCGTTCCTGTTGGAACCGCATAACGTCAGCCACGTCGCCACGGTGACTTCGGGACGGCTGGCGCAATTCGATGTGAAGCCCGGGCAACGCGTGTCCGAAGGTGATCTCCTCGCCCATCTCGAAAACGAAAACAAGGAAGATCAGCTCCGCGCACTCGAGCTGGAAGAATGGAAACTGAGAATTCACTGCAGGACGCTCTCGAGCATGAATGATCTCACCGCCGAGGAGCTGGCGCTCAAAAGACTCGACGCCGTCAGAGAGCAGTTGCAGGACTTCAGAGGCCAAATGGAGGCACTCACCGTCGTCGCACCGATCTCGGGAACGGTTGTGGCCCCCGCCCGAATCCCCGAGCCGAAACTCGACCTTTCGGCCCATAGGTTGAACACCTGGAACGGTACACCACTGGACGCCAAGAATATCGGTAGTTTCCTCGAAGAAGGGACGCAGCTACTCAGCATCGCGCCGGACGACACACTCGACGCGACCTTGCTGATCGACCAGGGCGACCGCAACGACCTCCAGGAAAAACAGGAGGTCGAGATCAAGTTCGAACACCTGCCGCACCAGACATTTGTCGGCACAATTCGCGAGATTTCGGACCAGAATCTCGAGTTTGCGCCAACGGCACTTTCCAACAAAGCCGGCGGCGAGCTGCCCACCGTGACCGATGCACAGGGACGCGAGCGCCTAGCGGATGGTGTCTATCAGGCGACCGTCCACATTAGTAAAAACGCTCATTTGCTGTTGCCGGGCATGCGCGGCCGGGCGAGATTCGTCGTCGACCGACGGTCGGCAGGCGAGTGGATCTGGCGATATCTACGACGAACGTTTCACTTCCGACTTTAGGAACCATTGTTCGTCACTCGTTACGCATGCCTTGCCGATCAAAACGATGACCGGCAGCGTTTGAGATAGTTTCTGCCGAGTTGATGCTGTATCATCGGTCGACGCCGTTACGCCCTCACAGGTCCGCACAATATCATGGTCGATAACCCGAATCCGCAGCCCGGCGAAGCCGACGACAATCCGAGCGGAGAATCGAATCCGCAGAGCCAGGCCGTCCGCCACTCACACGTCAGCGCCCTCGTGCCGGAGCATGTCGCGCGCGGCGTCTTCAGTACGGGCGCGGTCGTGGTCGAAGGTGCCAATGAGTTCGTGATCGATTTTCTGTTGCGGATGTCGCGACCGCAACAGGTCGCCGCGCGTGTCGTGTTGCCGCACGCGGTTGTCGGCCGGTTTATTCTCGCACTTGGTGAGAATCTCAATAACTACCGCAAGACGTTCGGCGCTCCCCCTTCACCGCAACCACTCACTTCGGCGGCACCATCATCCGAGCCGTCCCCCTCGCTGGACGATACGCAGGTTGCTTCAGCCGATCAATCGTCTGCGGGGGCCGCTCAAACATCGTCGGCCGAATCGGCTGGCGTCGTCGAATCGACGCCGGATGATGCTCAGACATCCGTTCCGTCAGACGCACCGGCGTCGGCGCCAAGCTCGCAATCGACCGAAGCGCCCACCGGAGGCTCCCAGCAGCCGTCGCCCGAAGAATTGTACGAACAATTGAAGATGCCGGACGACGTTCTCTCGGGGAATTATGCAAACGCCGTCATGATCGGCCACACCGCCGCTGAGTTCTGTTTTGATTTTATCACGACGTTCTTCCCTCGCTCGGCCGTTTCGTGTCGCGTTTACCTTTCCGCCCCCAACGTGCCACGACTGTACGACAGCCTGAAGCACTCCTTCGATCAGCACCAGAAAAAGCTAGCCGCCGCGCGTATCGCCCGGGCCAAACAGCAGCCTCCGCCTGACGCCGACCCTACGGCACAATAAGTCTGAAGACTCTAAGAACGACATCGCTCAACCGGCAATTCGCGCTGTCTTCGCGCCACCGGCCGGCTTTTCCGGCGGCGTGTGGCGATCCGACCCGCCTATCGGCCCAGGGCGGAATCAAGCACGTCGACGACAAATTTTTCGGCTGCTTCACCGCCGGCAGTGAGATCGAGACGTGGAACGATTGGAAGCGAACTCCAAGCGGCCTGTTCGCTCAAGCGTGAGCCGGCAGAGCCGAGCCAACCGATGATCGCGGGAAGCGATCCCATTTGCTCCCGGGTGCCGTCCCAATGCGAGAATGCAACCTCGGGAAAATTGGCTGTCAGATTGTCGATCAACACCGTCCGTCGGTGGTTTTCAGCGCCGGCTAAGGCGATTTCGAGAGGACGTGGCCGTAGCCGTTCTCGCAATTCACGGACCGTCACGCCCTTCGCCGGATGGACGACGTCGGCAGCGATTTCCGCCAAAGGGTCCAAAACGAACCGCCGGTACCAACAGGCGGGATGCGGAACGGAGAGCCGCCCGCAGTCGATAATTTGCCCGCCGTAAAAAATCAGATCGAGATCGAGCCTGCGAGGCCCCCAACGCACCGAACGCTCGCGGCCGAGCGTATCTTCGATCGCCTGCAAACGATCGAGCAAATCGAGCGGCGTGAGAGTTGTTTCGCACTCGATGGCGGCGTTGCGGAATTCGCCACCCGCATTCTGGCCGACCGGCCCGAATCGATGAACACTGCTCATGCGGCCGGGGCCGACTTCGGCCAATCGCCCGAGTTCCGCCCGTGCAAGGCCGAACGTATTTTCAACCGAGCCCAGATTGCCGCCCAAGGCGACGAAACAGCGTGGCATGGCAATTGAAAGAGTTGGACGGTTACTTGATTCCGTGGGCCTGCATTTCTGCGTCGACCTCGCCGTAGAGAACATCCGTCTGCGTGCCGACAGCAGCAATCGAAACAATGGCGGCCAGAAGAATGGCGGCAATCATCACCGCGTACTCTACACTAGCGGTCGCCTCGTCGTTCTTCAAGAATCGGATGAGCGTTTTCATTGTTCGACCCCAATCCAGCAAGCCTTGGCACGAGCCACATCGCGGCAAGATGCGTCATCTATTGTCCTCCATAAAAGACTAGGTCGGGAAAACGGCGAGGTCAAAGCGATCCTGGTCAAAATTCTCCCTTTTTTGGCTCTGTGTACCGTCCAGCTCATCGAGAATCGCCTTATTCGGTTATCAGACCCGATACCCAGCCACAGATCGCGAGTTTGTGGCAAAAAGTAAACTGAAACAGGGAATGTCATCCCGACCTAGGCGGGCATCGCAAGTGTCTCGGTGACGCAGCTGGCGTGATTCCCACGAGAACGCCGCGCGAGCATTGGCCGAAAACACCTCGCCTCGACGCATTCAGGCTTCCGTTGGTGCCGGGCGGCCGACTATACTCGGCATCTTGTCCCCTGCACGTGCGGCGGACTGGTTGGATCGTGGTGTACTCCCGATCCAAATTGGCATCGCGCTGTATCGTCCCGGCAGGCCGACCATGTCGGATTGCAGGACGGCTGGGTCCCACGAATCAGGAATCGCCCGCCCGAAATGTGGTAGGGCGATCCGACGCAATCGGTGACCAACAAAGGCGCACCGCTCACAAAGCGTTCGATCGATCGACGTGACCGGGCGTTCGGGCGCGGCACACGAATTGTTGAGAAAAATGAGGACGTAATTTATGGCCAAAGAAGAGGCCATCGAAGCCCAAGGTACTGTCACCGAAGCGCTGGCCAACACGCAGTTTCGGGTTGAGTTAGACAACGGCCACATGGTCATGGCGCACGTTGCCGGCAAAATGCGCAAGCACTTTATCCGTATCGTTCCCGGAGATCGGGTCGTTGTCGAGGTCTCTCCGTACGACCTCAATCGCGGAAGAATTACATTTCGCGAGCGTTGAACGACCCACCGAGCCGACCTGCCATCGCGCGACGCGAAACGGCCGCAGCCCGGCTCCTGATTATTCGGCCGCCCATGCGCCAGCGACTTTTGCGTTCCGGCCGTCGACGCGAAACCAACCGGCGCGGCTCAAGTCTGCGATGCACGAAACAGATTGAGGTTCAGGTGCGCCTGACCCTGATGGTGCGGCTCATGCCAGGCGACAATCTTAAGGATCGTCGCCAACGTCCATCCCCGCTCCTTGAACGGTTCCGGGATGATCGCCAGATCGTCGGTCGTGAATGTGGCCATGGTGCTCAGCAAATGCTCGCGTGACTGATTGAGCAGATCGCGAATTGACTCCAGCGACGGAATGTCGTCATCGGGTGTACTACCGCCTTTGAATCGGGGAGCCAGCTCGGCGTAGTCCGACGTCTTGCCCAGCAATCGCTGGGTAGCGAACAGTTCTTCGGTCATGCCGATGTGCATTAGCTGCCAGGCCATGTGCGCCCGCTCCGGTCCTGGGCGCCAACCGAGCGCAGCCCGTGGGTCGGACGCCTTTTCAATTTCATCCAGCGTCGCTAACGTGCGCTCGCGATTGAATTTCCAGATGTCGGTCGTCAGTTCGAAGATATCCATAGAGCACTCCCTTTTCGTTTTCGATTCTTGTTTTTAGATTCCAGCGACTGTCGCCATCACGAATTCCAGCGCGACGCCCCGACAGCGGTCAACCGAAGTGATGTTTCCGGTGGTGATGGTTTACCGACTGCATTGTGTTGATCGTCCGGTCCGAAATCAACCGGCGTGCACCGCCCTACACCGCCGGCAGTTCCACACCGAGACGTTCAGCCAACGTCACCAGCGCTTGCCAATTGCCCTCGTCGAGCGGTATGCCGCTCTCAGCCCGCTGCGCCATGACCGCGCGCTCCGGGTCGCCGGGAAGTGTGATTTTGGAGACGCCGTCGATGCGAGGCACGCCGCGGACGTACTCCTCCAAGCGACTCACCTCAGCACCCAGATGCTCGATTCCGGCAAGTTGACCCGGCGCGATCACCAGCATGAACACGCAGTTGCCGACCGGCGGCGGCGGATCGGCGAGCGCACATTGCCCGCCGGAAAGCGCCCCACAAAGCAACTCGACCATGAACGACAGGCCGAAGCCCTTGTAGGCTTGATCGCCGCCCATCGGCAGTATTGTGCCGGGAGGATCGCCGTAGAGTTGGTTGGGGTCGGTCGTGGGCTTGCCGTCCGGGTCGATGACCCAGCCGAGCGGAATGGGCTCACCGGCAATCTTCTTGACGCGAACTTTTCCCTCGGCCGTCGCGCTGGTGCCGAAATCGAGCACGAACGGTCCATCCTTTCCGCCGGGGAAGCCAATGCAAAGCGGGTTGGTTCCCAGGCGGGGACGTTTTCCCCCGACGGGTGCCACCCGCTGAGCCGCCCCGTGTGTGTTGGCGGTAATGATCGAGACAAGATTCTCCTTGGCAGCCATCTCGGCGTACTCACCGAGCCGGCCGCAATGCGCGCTGCGGCGCAATGTGCCGCAGGCGATGCCCGTTTCCTTCGCCCTGGTGATGAGCCTCGACGTCAAATCGCGGCAGAGCACCTGGCCGAAACCCCAATTGCCGTCGCACACGAAGGCGGTCGGAGCCGACTTTTCGACCTTGAGACGCTCACAGGGATTGAGCCGCCCTTCTTCGACGCGCTGCACGTAAAACGGAATCCGCATCACACCGTGAGAGTCGTGCCCCCGCAAGTTCGCGCCGACGAGGCTCTCGGCCACCGTGCGCGACGATTCCTCGTCGGCCCCGGCAGCAGCCAATAACTTTTCCGCGAAAGCCGAAAGTGCATCGTGAGTCAGTGTCGGCAATTTTTTGTTTCCTTTTGCGTCGTCGACGCCTCAAGCCGTTGCGGCGCGAAACATCAACGACATTTGATCGAAGTGGGGTACGACGAAAATCTGTACAGACGAGCCGGTCTGTCGACCGTGACCCCAGAAGCCCCCCCTTTGAGCCGGACCAGCGAACCGAACCGGCGAACCGGACCGGCCAATCTTGAGCGAATCTCGATCTTGAGCATATCGAAGCGCAACTCAAAAGGCACGCACGGCGGCGACTCGGTTGAATCAGATGTGACTGTTATCACGATCGAGCGGCGACGCTGTACTCAGATGGGGCCGTCCATTTGAGCGTCAGCGCGGGCGCGACGGCATTTCGGCTCCCGGTTCGGCGAGCCGACTTAATACCGTTTTCCAAAATTGCCGGTTCGTTTTCACGCGCAACATCGGGAAGTCCGTTTGCATCAGATCGGTCGGTCGATTCAGAGATACCGAACGGATGGTGGCAATCAGGCAACTCGAAGCAGACCACCTAGATCGCCGATATCTGTCGTGGCACCGACAACGAGGCGACCATCTGCGGTGGCCCTTGGCCTCTGAAATCCGCCCGTTGTCGAGCCGACCGAAACCCGGTTGGCCGAGAGAGCCGCGTTCGAAGGAAAAGCTGGACTCCACCATCCAGCGGGTCTTCGAGCGACGCACTCGTGTCAAGCACATGGAATTGAGGAACGCCGGCCCAATCGACGACGCCTCACGCTCACCACGACTTCGCCCACCCGCATGTTGATTTGAGAGAACCCCATGATGCAATCGGCCGACGACATTCACTCGCTCGATGACCTGCGTGCCTTCGTCCACCGTACCCTCTGCGAAAAAGAAAACCTGCTCACCGATCAGTTCACGATGTCCGAACTGACGCTCACACGGCGCAAACGCGACTGCGGCTTACAGTTCTCCCTCGACGGCCCCCGCAGCGTCCGCCTCGGCGCCATCTGGGCCTCCGACCACAACGTGATCTACTTCTACGACGCCAACGGCGTCCGCTACAGCAAAGTCCACGTCCGGAATCGGCTGTTGGCCGATTCCGAAGCGGCGTGATTCTGTCTATGCGACGCGCGACCTGGCCTTCGGAAATATCTCCGAAAAACCATTCGTCGCCTTCCTCGAATCTCCTCGGGTGAGTTTGCCACTCCTTGCTTGGATACGTCGCATGTTGATTGTTCGTGCAGATCAACAACACGTCGACACCGCCTCTGGCGACTTCGTCCACCATCAAGTCAACGTGCCGGAGCGTAGAGCGTCCGTTTGACACGAATAAAGGACCGCAATCGCAGCTGAAGATGACTCCGTACTCCGGCGTGGCCGTTCCATTCTTCGTCTCAATGTCTGGCTTGTCACGCGACGCGTGGCAGCAAAGCGCAAAACGTTGAAACCGATCAATGTCAAAAAAGGCATTAGCGACGTCGGCGCACGGGGTGCTTCTCCAACAGGCAACATGAAAAGACGCAAGAATAAACACGCACGATCTGGACGAAACCTAATCCTTGTGTGGCAATTGGATCGTCTGTTTTTCGAGTTTTGAAAGAGACACGTTCTGTTTGACCAATCCGTATTGCTTGACGTATCGCTTGTAGAGCATGAGGGGAAACTGATTGGGGACAGGCGATTGGACAGAGAAAGCGAAGTGGCCGTCGACGTCGGTGTGGGTGTGCCAAGTATCGAGTACGACGCAAGCACCGCTGACCGGCTCGCCTGACTGATCGACGACTCGGCTAACGATGCGGCGGCCTGGTTTGAGGGAGAAGTCGTGTGGTTTGGGCTGTGGCCGGTGGTGGATGTGGCGATGCTGGGGTGCATAGCCATCGGCTTCGACGGTGAGGATGTACTCGCCGAATTTGGCATCGTCAAATCGGAACTGGCCGTTCGAGCTCGTTCGCACGATTGGGAAGTTGTTGGCTTTACGGATAGAGCGGTAGGCCACAGTGGGTATCGAGCCGTTCATCGGCTGCCTGAAGTGTGGTTCGTAGTAGGATGTGTGGGAATTCTTGGTGGGTATTGCGCGCCAGTCGCTGGTGTCGTAGCGATTTGGACTGCGTTCGATCATTGCTCCAGCGAGGGGATGGCCGTTTTCATCCAAGACGCGGCCGGTGAGAGTCGTGTGCGCTGGTGAGACGGTTTCGCGTTCGACATCGATCGGCCAGACCTTGATTCCCTCGGCATCGGTCCCAATGACCACGAGCCGGTTCGGTCCCACTTTGACCATGTCACCCTGGCCTGTCATTGTCGGCATGGACAGGTTCGAAAAAGCGACGTGGTCTTGCCAGGTGCGTCCGCCATCGACGCTGAACGCCACATGGACACCCGGGCGACCGTACTGACAGGCCACAACACCATTGTCCAGCACGGCAAGCGTGGGCCAGATGTTCTTGAGATGCGGGCGGGTCGGCACGGGCTTGGTCCAGTTCTTGCCTTGAACGTCCGACCAACTCGCATACAAGGGCCGGTATTCGCCATTGTACTGGGCTCCTTGAGTTCTCATGACGCAAAGAAATCGCCCATCCGGCAGTAACGCCAGGCTTGGTTCGCAATAGCCACACCACCAGCCCACGAATTCGGGATTGGGATCTTTGGGGTTGTAAGCCACCGTATCGTGGTAGCTCCAGCTCTTGCCCAAGTCGGAGGACCGTACGATGAATGTGCGGTACTGGGCGTCTCCCTTGAAGTTTCCATACATCGGAGCCATCAAGTCACCGCTGGGCAACTGGATGATCTTCGCGCTGTCAAACTGCGGCCAGAACTTCGCCCACCGGACGTTCAATGCGGCCTTGGGGATGAATACCGTAGACCGCCCCCCCTCGCAGGTCGTGAAATCGTCCGAAAAGACGATTCGACTGGCATGCAACTCGCCCGGTTTTCCTCCCTTCACGGGACTTGTCGCGGAAACCATGGAAAGGACACCGCCTTCTCGCAGGCCAATCGACATCGGTGTGACGGCCTGGGTATCGGGCTCGATTTCCTCACTCCATGTTTGACCCGCGTCGGTCGAGGTTCGGCAAAACTTTGGACCCGTCTCCGGCTTTGGATAGAAAGCCGCCACGACGCCTGTGCGCGAGACGGTTACGCTCGCACGGCCCTGGCTCACTCGGGAGCTTAGGAAAGTCGGTGTCCCCACGGTGACCCGTAGTGTCTCGGCTTGTTCAGCGGCGCCGGGTTGAACGTTCGGCTCGCCCGCCAACGCGGGACGGTCGAGCGCAAATTGGAAGAAACTGACCGTTATGAAAAGACAACATCGATATCTACGCACGGTGTGATTCTCCAAAGGTCGCAAATGTTGAATGTTCTTAAAGACGCCTTTTCAAGCGAATGGACTTGATCTGTTTCCCGCACAGGTCGAAGGAGGCATCTTCACCAACCTTCTGGAAACCGATCGCTTCGAAGCAAGACATCTTATCTTTATCCACGGCCGAAACCCGTGCCCAACACGATTGCGCCCCTTGATCGCTGGCCCAAGACACACATGACTGAAGTAAATGTTCCCAGTCCGCCGAAAAATTGGCGTGCATGAATCCGTCGACTTGACACCCTCCACGACCATCCAGGCAAGCAGTCGACAGCGCGACCGTGCGTTGCTGACCGGTTCGAGCTGCAAACCATGCCCCGAGGCCGTTCTGAGTTAGCGGAGCATACCGGGTATACAGCCCCATGCAGGAATTTTGCTCAACGTAGCGTGTCGAGCGGATGTCCGTATTCGCGTCCATGACTTGCCAGTCATGAGGGGAAACAATCAATGGAATGATGGGAATACGATCGGCCGCTGAGCCCGCTGAAACGGTCGTCGAACCATTGCCGCTGAAGTAGTCGTCAAGATAGGCGTCCGACGTGTGTCCGTTGGCGACAAAGACCATCACATTTGTCCCAGGCAGTTTACGCCACCCAAGTCGGCGATACACGCGGGCGGCGGCTGGGTTGTTCGTGCCGAGAAACAGCGCTTGTCCGCCGGTGTTTTGAAAATCGTCTCGGGCACGTTCACACAACTCGCTTGCTATCCCCGAGCCGCGAAAATCAGGAGCCGTTCCAACCTCTCCCAGACCGCCGAGTGCCGGGTTCGATTCCGCAACCGTTAAGTGACAGGTGCCGACAATTCCTGCGTCCTTTTTCAAGAGGTAGATGACATCACGGTTGTGACCACATTCTTCCCCGGTGAGAATGCCACGGAACGGCTCGTAGTCGGTTTGAAAGAGATTACTCCAGAATTCGAGCAACCCGTGGATCAACTCTTCGGGCAAGGGAGGTTTCAACGCGATGACCTTGCGCTGACTTTCTGCGTTGCTCATTGCGTTGGACTTTGGTGGAAGGGACGTCACGATTCGTGATCACCGTCCTTTGAGGTGGGTACGGACCGCTATTCGGGTCAAAGCTGGTTACTCGCCTTCCACTGTTCACGAGTCGTCGCACGGTGCCGCTCGTTGGCTGACTCATCGACCTGGGCGCGTTGGGCATAGTAAACAAGGCCGATGGCGCGCCGCGGGCGATCGGTGGGATTGTCGTCGGTTCGGTGAATGGTCATCGAATGATGAATGACGGCATCTCCGGGTTGCAGACACACGGCCGTCTCGTAGTTTTCATCTTCTTTTGTACCATAATCTGTAATGCCCAGAGAGAATCCAAACACGTTGCTGCGTTCGTGCTTCCGCATCCCGCGTTGGTGCGAACCCTGACCGTAGCGGATACAGCCGTTTTCCTCATCGACTGGGTCGATCGGCAGCCAGAATGTCAGCGCCTCGTTGGGAACGAGCATGAAATAGTTGCCGTCCTGGTGCGGCGGCGTCGGTTTCCCGATTCGAGGAACCTTGGCGAACATCTCGACAAACTTTGGTACCACCGTGTCGCCGAGAAGCGCCGATGCAAGACCCGTGTATCGTTCTCCTCGCAGTAACTCGTCGAAATAGGGATCGTACTTTTCCATCATGTCCAACCGCATCATCGTCGCGGGTCGCTCCTTGTCTTCGTAGAAGACGGCTTCCGCGGGCAACGTGGGAACAACCTCTGCCACGTACCGTTCGACGTGATCAGTTAAGCCGCGCGCTTCATCGGACGAGTGAAATCCTCGAATGATGGCGAAACCGTCACGATCAAAATCGGTCTTGGTGGCCTGAAGGGGATTTCCATCGACCATGAAAGAGATTCTCCTTGCGAACCAGAGATTCGCTCGTCTTAACGGTGTACCCAATCTAAGTGCGTTCTCTTGTTTACGTCCGACGATCGCGGCCACCGGAAGTAGCTGAGGTCAATATCGGGGCTGTCACCCATGATCATCTGGGCCAGCGACCGGCCGGCCGACGGTGCCGGCGCAAAGCCGTTCCCGCTCCACCCACAGTTGCACCAGAAGCCTTCGACACCATCGATCTGACCGACGATCGGATGACCATCCGGCGTCATGTCGTAGAGTGCGGTGAAGCTGCCGAGGTACGGGGCGCGGCGCATCTCGTCGTAGCGGCGGAAGAGGCCATCTCGCACCAACTGGACATGAGCCGCTGGGACCGCTTCGTCGTAGTCGTCCGCGTTGACCGATTCCGCTGAAAACCCAAAGTGGGCGGAGCGATAGACGGCATCACCGACAGCACGCAAGTAAACCTTATTCGTCCCATCCGAGAGGATCGGGCCAATCGTCCTCATCGAATCGGGCATGCGAAACAGATTGGTTGAAGCCGGCTGAATCTCAATCGGCAGTTCGACTCCAACCATGGCCGCGATGCGATCGGACCACGCGCCGGCGCAATTGACAATAAGCGGCGTCGCAATTGTGCCCGCGTCGGTATCAACGGCCGTGACGCGCCCGCGATCGGTTTGAATGCCGGTGACCTGCACACCTTCGTGAATCTGAGCGCCCTTCTGGCGCGCAGCTTCGGCAAGCTCGACGGCCGTCTTGTACGGGTCGGCATAGCCTCCGGTAGGAAACAGAATGCCGACTTCGTCATCCTTGAATTGGCCCATCGAAACGAGCTGCGCCAACTGTTCGTTGGAAAGGATCTCACAAGGTTCACCCGATTGTCGCGTCAGCTCAATATCGCCGCCGATGGCCTCTGGATCGAATGTATTCGTGATGCGCAGGAATCCCGCCTGAACGAAACCGGCATCGCCACCCACGATTTCGTTCCAGTTTTCGAACATCCGCGTGGAGGCCGTGACCAGGTCGATGTAGATCTTGGCATTGAACAGCGCTCGGATCATGGCGCCGGATTGCGCGGTCGGCCCAGAGGCAATGTGCTTCTTCTCAACGAGCACAACGCGGCCCGCGTTAGCTGTTGCCAAATGAAAAGCGAGGCTGCATCCATGCACGCCGCCACCAACGATCACGATGTCTGCCGTGGAGTTCATGCTTGTATTATGCCGTGCTTACTGACGATCGAGGAAGCGGATTATGGGACACGGACGACACAATCATCGAGAATTGCGATCCGTCGTGCAGGAATTCGAGGCCCATGTTACCAAAACAATTGTAATGCCCGGGGGCGCACGTCCGTCGTCCGAAGTCGGCAAACTGCGGAAAACTCGTCGGAAATCTGCACGGTGTGTCCGCCCGTTGTTGAATGGCGCGAGTCGCGCGAAATCAGTGTTCGGAAGGCGAACGGCAAATCGGCATTGAACGTCCTTGGTTGTCGGGAAATCCGAAAACATTGGTCGCCTGACGACTCAATGGGACACTCTCAGTCGGAATTTGCCAGTGTAACGGGGCTGTCAGCGAACGCGGGCGACTCAACGAGACTGTCAGGCCGTTTTCGAGCGTGGCAGAACAGCCGGGCGAAGATCATGGCATGCGTAACCAAGAGTAGCGGCACCACGAATGTCGGGATGTACCAAGTCGTTTGCAAATGCGGCACAGCCTCCGCGTGGCGCAGTGCGTTGAGAAGGTCGGCCGTGCCGACAATGTTGAACAGCCAGACTAATGGCAACGCCAGGCTCCAGCGTCCTCGAAGAGCGACGAGAGACAGTAATGCCAGCAGACCGCTGACAAAGTCTCCATAGGCGGCCGCGAAGGCAAAAGAACCGGGCAGAGGTTGGGCAACCAGCCCGGGAACCAAAAACGCCAAGCCTAAATGCCGAAACGCGTGGGGAAAGATCAGGGCGATCAATGCTGAGTGGATTGGTTTCTCTGCCAGCCAGGGCGCTACGTACCACTTTGCGACGAGAGCGTACACAGCGACGCTCAGAACGAGTTGCAGACCAAAAATTGTTAGAGCATCCATCGTGTCATCTCCAAAATTCAGGGTGTAGATAAGGTGTAACGGTTGATTTCGTCGTGATTGAGTTCTTACGACGAATCTCGTGTGTTAATCGTTGAGGCGGTTCTCATGCCGTCGCAAGTTTCGGAACGAGATCGCGGACTTCGATCGGCGGCCGTTCTGATCGTGATTGCTCCGTCTCTTCGGCCGTTAGCCTCACTCGATTGACGAGCAGGTAGGATGACGGAACAAACACGAGGGCCAGTACCGTTGCACCGGCTACGCCGCCGGCGATTGTGATTGCCAACGGTGGCCAGAAGCCGCCGCCTTCGATGATCAACGGCAGGAATCCGGCGATCGTGGTCAACGTCGTCGCGAAAATGTGTCGTGACGAACGAACGACGACGTTGCGGATCGCTGCCGGATCGCCGGCTCGAGCGTGTTCGTCTTCACGAAGGGCGGCCAGAACAACGATCGAATCATTGATGGCCACGCCGATCAGTCCCATCGTGCCCACGATGGCCATGAACCCAAAGGGATAGCCGAACAGCCACAGCGAACCCAACCCCAGTCCACCGGACATGCCGGCCACGACGGCGATGATCGCGGCTAAGCGGAACGAGCTGAACGTGAGGACCAGGGTGGCGGCCATTACAACGACCAGGACGCCAAGCGAGGCCGACAGTTTGCCGACCGCCTCGTTGCGCTCGGCGAATTCGCCGCCGAATTCCATTTCGTAGCCCGCGGGCAAGTTCAATCCGCCGGCTTGGAGCTGTGCGCGATAGGCGGCTAACACCTGTCCCGGGAGAACGCCGGCCGTAATGTAACCCCGCACGACATTCACACGTCGCCCGTTGCGCCGCGCGATGACCGCTCGTTCCGGCACCAACTCGACCTCGCCCAGCGCTGAGATTGGGATAAATTTCCGCTGCTGGTTTGTCGCGGTGGTTTCGGGCAGCAAGTCGAGCGACGAAATCTGAACCAAGTCGCCTCGGCCGGTGTCTGCCAGCCGCACTCGGATCGGAAGTTCTTCGGTCGATTCCAGCAGAGAACCGCCGAGGGCACCTTCTAAAGTCGTGTCGAGCTGCCGAGCGATTGACGCGTGGTCCAAACCGGCAAGCCGAGCTTCCTCTTCATCCACCTTGACGCTGAGCTTGGGCAGCGCTTCGGTTAAGTCGGCATCGGTGTGCACGACGTCGGGCACGGCGGACAAGACGGCTCGTGCTTCATCGCCAAGTTCGGACAGCCGATCGATATTCGGACCGTAGAGCCGCAATTCGATGGCGGCGTCGAAAGGCGGGCCCTGTTCCAACTGTCGCACCAACACGCGAGCTTCTGGAAAAACTTCGTCCAGCTCATCCTGCAATCGGCGAATCAGCCCGACCGTGTCGTCGGCTGACTCCAACTGCACGATGCCTTGGGTGTAATAGGCGGCATCTTCCTGGTCGCTCACCAAATTGTAATAGAACGACGGCGCGCTTTTGCCCATGAACCAATGCACGTCGCGAACCTTGGGGTTTGCGATCATGATTTCTCGCGCCCGTTGTGCGGCGGCTTGCGTCTGGGGCAACGACGCATACGTCGGCAGTTCGAGTTCGATTTGGAACATGTCCCGACCGGTCGGCGGGAAGAACTGCTCAATCAGTTGCGTCGCGGCAGCAAAGCCGCCGATCGGCAAGGCGAGCGCCAGCACAATTCCAACAGCCGGTCGAGTGAAAACGCGATCCAGTGCCCAAGAATAAGCACGGTTGAGTCGCGAATCGGAAAAACCGACCTGCCACCACGCCTGTCGTTGTGAAGATTGTCCCAGGCGACTCAGTAACCCCGTCAACGCCGGGATGACCGTCATTGCCAGGAACAGCGAACTGAACAAGGCGAGAATCACGCTCACCGCGATCGTGCCGACAAACTCACCGACGCTGCCGGGCATCAAGGCGATCGGGGCAAACGCTAAGGCCGTAGTGAGTGTTGATCCCAGCAGTGGAACCGCCAAATGGCGGACGCTTTTTGATATCGACTCGGAAGCCGTCATTCCGCGATGCAGCCGCTCCCGCACTTCGTCGACCATCACGATGGCGTTGTCGATCAAAAGCCCCATGGCAATGATCAGTCCGGTGACTGACATTTGGTGCATGGGAATTCCGAGAAACTGCATGCCGGCTAACACCATCAACGACGAGAGCGGCAGCGCCAAACTCACGATGAGCGCCGATCGCCAACCCATCATGAAGAACATCACGACGACGACGGCGATGGCACCGAGGCCCAGGTTTTCAACCAGGCTGTCGAGCCGCTGCTGGGTGTAGTGACTTTGATCAAACACGACTTCGAGGCCGACACCTCTCGGCAATTTCTCGGCGTATTGTGACACCGTGTCACGAGCCACTTGAGCCCAGCGATCGACGCGAAACTCGGATTCCACATACACGCCGATGGCCACTGCGGGCTTTCCGCCGACCAAAGCAAGGTCAGACGCCGGCTGCTTGATTCCCTTTTTGATGATCGCGATGTCACCAAGCCCGACGACTTGCCCGTCCTGACCGAAACGGATCGGCGTGCGACCGATTCGATCGAGCGAATCCATCTCGCCTTCGACCTCGATCAAGACATCGCCGGCGGCGTTGTTTCGCATCAAGCCAGCGGACACTTTAGAGTCGCTCTGACCGATCTGCCGCGAAACGTCGCCGACGGTCAGCCCCATCGAGGCCAGACGCGCCGGGTCGATCTCGACGGCAATCTCTTCGTCCGGTTCGCCAAACAACTCGGCGTTCTCAGTGCCTCGAATGCTGCGAAGTTCGTCTTCGAGACCTTCCGCCAAACGCCGTAAGACTGCATAACTCACCGGGTTTTCATTCTGCCAGGTGAGCGCCGCAATCAGCGCATGGCCTCGGACTTCCAGATCTTCCAAATCTGGCTCAAGAGCACCGGTGGGAAGTTCTGGCTCAACGTCATTCAGCTTGTCGCGAATGCGAGACCAGATCTCGTCGACGTTCACGACTTCGTCTTGCAATTCGACCTCGATGATCGAAATCCCCGCCCGCGACGTGGACTCCAGAGTCTTGATCTCTTCGACGTCGAACAGTTCTTCCTCAATCTTCTCGGTCACAAGCGATTCGACCCGCTCCGCGTCCGCGCCGTGAAACCGTGTCGTGACGATCGCGTTTCGGGAGATGAGTTCCGGGTCTTCCAATCGCGGCAGACTTTGATAAGCCGAGGTTCCGGCGACGACGATCAAAGCGACCGTCAGCGCCAACAATCGTCGATTGCGATAGAATAGATCAGACATCAGATGACTCCTTCGGGCACGGGATTACTTCGTGAGGCGAACCAATTGACCGGGAACGACGCGGTGCGTTCCGTTGGTGATGACGCGGTCACCGGAATTCAATGTTCCACGCACGAGCACGCGCTCGCCTTCGGTATGCAGCACTTCGACGTCGCGACGCTCGACGCGGAACGAAGCGCGCTCTGTCGAATCGTTGGGATCGGCTTGCACGACCACAAAGCATGTCCACAGACCGCGTGCTCCCTTGGTGAGCGCCGTCGAAGGCAACCAAAAACCGCTGGCTTCGACCGTTTCATCAAGTTCCAGCCGCGCCACTTGGCCATGAACGACGTACCCGGCGGCCGAAGCGTCGAGCGTGAGCACGACGGTGCGTGTGCGCGTCGCCGGATCGACTTCGGGAAACCGACCTGCCACGGTGGCGTCAAAAGACTGGCCGCCGATCCTCACGCGTTGAAACGATTCTGCGACCAGCCCGCCGGTCGCGTGAACCGGTAAACCAATCCGTGCTTCTAACGCCCGATCTTCAACGAGTCGGAAGATCGGCTGGCCCGCGTCGACGACCGTACCGTCGTCAACCAGACGCCGGCCGATCGTCCCATCGAACGGCGCCTCGAGAGTGCTCTTTCGAAGATCGACGTCGACGTCCGCAATCGCGGCTTCCAACTCATCAACGACAGCCCGCTGAGCCTCGATCTGTTCCTTCCGCGTACCGTTGAGCAACTCTTCGAGATTGTGCTGCGCCTCGTTCAATTGAGATTCTCGCGCCTTCAAACCAAACGCGTGCTGATCGTATTCGTCGCGGGAGGTTGCGTTCTGAGCAAACAGCCTCTCATGCCGAGCCGTTTGAAGCCGCAGCAGCTCGACCTGTGCTTGAAGACTCTCGACGCGTGCGCGCGCTGCGGCGATGTCTTCGTCACGAGGGCCGGCGACCATTTCTTCGAGTTTCGCCGCGGACTGCGCTCGTCTGGCGACAAGCTGACGCCGACGGGTTCCCAGGTGCTCGGTGTCGAGAGAGGCAAGAGCCGTTCCAGCGGTGACCGAGTCTCCTTCGTCGAAGTGAATCTGCTCAAGCTTTCCAGCCGACTCGAAGCCAAGTTGACTTGTGCGTCGAGCCACGATCGCGCCTGTGTACTCGCGGGCCACCTGATAGGAATGGACCGGCTCAACGGAAATCGTCTGAACGGCCAGGACTCTCGGCGTAGCAGGCGCTTCTGCTTCAGCTTCCGCGTTCGTCAACACAACGAACGAAACGCCGGCAACGAGAATCGCCGCAACGACTCCGATCGCAACGCGCCGGACGATCGATCCAAGACCAGGTGGCTGGGCCGTCCGGCCTTCGTGCAGAACGGTCTGACCGACAGATGCATTTCCGCTCCGCTCGCCTCGATCGAATGCAATTCCGTTGGATTTCGGAAAGACGCCTGATACACGGTGTCGTGTCGCTGTCCCGTTAGATTCGTTCATGGCTGGTCCTTTACTTGTATATGCAACTATGTGTGCAAAAAAACTAGCTGCTGGACTGGTCGGAGCGAATTCGTTCTACGGCATCGTGAATCGAGGCGACGGCGTCGGCACCAAGGAGCTTCTTGACCTTCTTCTGTGCCGCTTCCCACGCCGGTCTGGCTTGCTCCAACAGTTTTCTTCCTTCGGACGACAATCGAAACGGCTGGGCACGACCATCTTCGTCATCGACAGCCTCGAGCCAGCCTCTGGCCCTCATTCGCTCGACGTTTCGACTCAACGTCGACGTATCTAATTGCAGAATCTGACACACTTCCGCCGGCCGCGCCAAACCGAGTTTCGCCGCCGCAACCAGGATGCTCAACTGGCTCACCTTCACACCGAGAGGCCGAAACGCGTCGTCGTAAATGTTCGTCACCACTCGATTGAGCATTCGCAAGCGCCCCGCCAGACACTCGCGTGCCACGACGTCTTCGATTCGGTTTTCGGTCTGCGCCGCCATATCAATCATCCCTTCAGATATTAGTTGTATATGCAATTATCGGTAGCGTCAACCCGTTTCGAGAAGATTTCTGGATTTTTTTCCGGCAACGATGATCTGGGAATCTCGGAAACAGCGAGGAGATTTCTGGCAGTCGGTCACAGATCGTTCGATTTCACGGTTCGCTCGACGTCGACGGCGCGTGCCGATGCATGCCGTCTCCACGCTGCGACGACTTCCCGTGTCGCGAATTTAACGCCTGATCTGAGGGAGATCGGAAGTGGCCGGCACATTGCGCTACGCCCTGGCATACTCACACAGCCCACAAAAGCATGTGATGTGTGACCGGGGAAAGCGGGTTTTAGACGCCGTTTGCGTCCGGGGGTTGACGCGAGAGACTAGTGTTATATAATTGTAGTCACTTTGCGTCGCCCAACGGAGCGAGCTGATGTTCCTGCAAATTGAAAAGGACTCCGCGGTCCCCATTTCCCGGCAGATCGACGCGCAGATTCGCGCGCTTTGCTGCGCCGGATCACTTCGGGTTGGTGATCGGCTGCCGTCGGTCCGCCAGCTTGCGCGGGAACTGACCGTCAATCAGAACACGGTGTTGCGTGTTTACGAGCGGCTCACAGCCGACGGGCTTCTGGAAATGCGGCACGGCCGGGGGACATTCGTCGCGAAGCATCCGACGTCTCGTGGCGTGCGCGATCAACGTCAGAAGTTTGCCGACGAATGGTCACAGCTTGTGCGACAGGGGCGCATGCTGGGTCTGACGGACGACGAATTCAAAGCAATGCTCAAAGAATCATTGAGCGAGCCGGCGCCAACTACGGGAGACGTAACATGACCGACACAGCGCTGTCGCTGAAAGATGTCACCAAGCGGTTCGGGACTCGCACGGTTCTCAACAGAGTCTGGCTGGACGTTCCCAGCGGTGAGACAGTCGCCCTTCTGGGCTGCAACGGCGCGGGCAAGACGACGACTCTGCGTTTGCTGATCGGTCTTCTGGAGCCTGATGACGGTTCAATTTCGGTATTGGGTCTCGATCCGCGGCGTAGTGCCATCGAGATTCGCCGCCGGACGGGATACTTGGCCGAGGATGAATTCGACTCAGAATGGATCGGGGAGTTGCCGAAAACTCTGCAAAGCGCAAAGATAGGCTGGGGAGCAGACCAAGACAGATTCAACACGCACGTACTTTCACGGTCTTCACTTTCAAAGGACGCAACCATGCACACGACACGCCGTGAGTTCCTGTTGGGAGTGATTGCCAGCGGTTCGGCACTCGGGCTCAAGTGGTCGAGCGGTGGTCGCACCGGGGCGTCTGAGGCTGCAGCGCTTGATGCCGCCCGTCGTCAGGCGGCGCATCGGCGACGACGTGTCATCTACAACAACGACGGCGACGACATCTGGGCCAACGGAGCCGACACGACCGAGAAATTTCTCGCCCTTCGCCACACGCCGTTGCTGGAGACGCACGTCGACAGCATCTACTACTCGACGACGCAGAGCTTCAACCTCTTCACGCACGAGACGAAGGTGGCAGAAGTCTTCCGTTCGAAGGAGGGGGCATTTGCTGCCAATAATCTGACAGATTTTCTTGAGCAAAAAACCGACGGGCTACGAATGTCGAGTGAGTTTGCCCGCAGGCATGGACTGGAAGCGATCTGGACGTTGCGGATGAATGACATCCACGACGCTTGGACGGCCCCCTTTCGGCCGAAATGGAAACGGGACGACCCCACGCGTGTCATGTCGACTCTTGAAAAGACGAAGAAATTCAAGGATCGCCGTCGCCTTTGGAGTCTCGTCGATTTCGAACATCCCGATGTCGAGCCGCGTTTGCTGGCGATCATCGAAGAGGTACTCGTCAACTATCCGGTGGATGGAGTTGAACTTGATTTTCTCAGAGCCCCATTTTACTTCCGTACGGGTTACGAGGGCCGGCCGGCGACCGAGGCGCAAGTGGGGATTCTCACTCGACTCGTACGAAGCATCCGCAAGCTCGTGCTTCGAGAGAGCACACGCCAAGGCAAGCCATTCCTGCTGGCGGTACGAGTTCCGGCGACGCCGAAGTTTTGTCGACGGATCGGCATCAACATCGTTACGTGGTTGCAGGAGAAACTTATCGATGTGATGTCGCTCGGAGGCGGTTACATCACGTTCGATCTGCCGATCAAGGAAATGGTGTTGCTCGGGAAAAATCACGACGTGCCGATCTACCCGTGTCTGAGCCAATCGGGTCTGATGTATCGACCGCCGCGCGGTGAGAGCACCAGGCAGCCGATCGAGGCGTGGTTCGGGGCGGCGGCTCGCTTGTGGCAGGACGGGGCGGACGGCATCTACGCATTCAATTTGTTCCCGGGGCCGGGCGATGATGCCGATCGCGTTTACGCGAGGAAGGTGCTGGCGGCGATCGGTTCTGCAGAGACGCTTGCCTCAAAGACGCTCATGTATGCGATCTCAGACGCCGGTTCCTGGATGCAATCACATTTCTGGGCAAAGGATGTTGCGGAATATTCGCAGGCGCTGCCGCTTTCACTTGAGGCGAACAAGTTCGAGCGAAGCAATCTGCACGTGCCGGAGGATTTCAGTGGTTTCGGTTTCGACGTGACGGCCGAACTCCGTGTCGATTTCACCGGTCTCGCGGAAGAGAGCACTCCCGACATCCTCTTTGGCTCAGCGAACTTTGGGCCGACCGGTGGAGGCAAGAAAGTCGCCGGCGCGAGGCGGTATGTCTGCCAGGTTCCGCTGCAGGCCATTCGCCAGGGTGCAAACCGGGTCATGGTCAAAACAAAAGCAACGGGAGCAAAGCTGGTGGGCGCGGAATTGTGGATTCGGCGGTAGAGAAACTACAGAGCAAAGCACTTCATGTTTCCATCGCGATCCTTGCAATAGAGTCGTCCGCCGGAGAGGACGATGTGAGGCCAGACGTCGTTTTTGAGAATGCGTCTTTGGCGGGCGAGTTCGGTGAATTTCATGGGAGAGTGGTCGGCGGTTTCGACGAGTGCCAGGTCTCCTCGACGTCCCCAAACGATCAGTCTACCATCCGAGGTGGCGATGCAGGATGCCGTGTCACCAAAACCGCGGCCGCCGCGCCAGATCGGTTTGCCGGTCTGGAAGTTCAGGCAATAAACGCCGCGCCAGCACCAGTAGACATGACCATTGTAAATAACTGGTGGACAAACACCGGAGGCGTACGGCTGCTTCCAGATCTGCTTCGCCCCGGAGCGCGTGACGTCGATACGGGTGATTGCGTACTGGTTGTATTCCGACGTGATGACGACCGAGTTGTTCAAGACGGTTGGTGTGGCCACGTTGTTAGCGAAGTCCGTCACCCACGGAAACTCTGCGACGGTCTCACCTTCATGGCTTTCGTCCAGTCGGGCGACCAGGAGATTGCGGATCGTCAGCACGGCGACACACGGCAATCCGTCAACGACAATTGGGACGATGCCTCCGGTGTGGCCGGCGGGATCCTTTGATTCTGACGTCCAAAGTCGTTTGCCGGTCAGTTTGGAGAACGCCATCAGATTGCCTTCGTCGTCGCCGACTTCTGCGACAACGATATCACGGTGGAGCAGCGGCGCGGTGGTGTATCCGTAGTCGCGAAGTCGTCGCCGGCCAACCTTAGGTCGCTGTTTGACCTTGTACACGTCGTAGAGATTTACGCTCCAGACGCGTTTGCCTTTGTTGCGTGTGTCCCAGCAATTCAGGTCGCCGTCGGTGCTGAGTGTGTAAAGGTGGCCGGTCTTGCTGTCTAAGCTCGGGCACGAAGAAGGGCCGAGGTAGAGTCCCTTGTCCCCTTCGCTGTGCCTGCCGAAGGGCGGGCAATGGTACGACTGTTTCCAGATCTCGCGGCCGCTCGAAGTGTCGATGCAGTAGACGTGGTCCTGGTCGTCTTTCCAGCCCATCGTGTAGAGGCAGTTTCCGACGACGATGGGTCCGCTGCCGCCCGAATTGACGTTGGTACTCCAAACGGCTTTGTCTGGCGGCCAGATGCCGCCCTTCCAGCGAGAGGATTCGTTCACGTTTCCGTTGCGATTGAGCCCGCGCCAGTGAGGCCAATCGTCGGCGTGGGCAACTGCCGAGGATGAGAACAAAGTTAGCAAGAACAAGAAACGGCGAAACGGCTGCGAGTGCTTCGGCACGGCTGTCTCCGCTGGAACCGGTTGAGTTGCTCGATGTTGGTCGCTCTCGTCATGATGACCGAGGATGATGTGAGCAGCAACCGATCGCTGCGAGTTGCGACTATACCGAAAGGAAAAATGAGAACACAATTCAGCCTGCCGGCTGCAGCCGATGGAAAGGCGGTGATTTCCTATGCCCACACTCGAATGGACGGAGACACCTCAGCCACAATCGCCACCGGAACGTAGCGGTCCCATTAACCGTCGTTTTTCGGCATTCCCGAGAACGTCGACCATCTAACGAGTTGATGACACAAACTCGATATTCGTCGCCGCTAACGCCTAACATCATCGGGTGGCGGCCAGCGACGTTGAATTCAGAATGCGCCCGGCCCGCCATTCCGGTGCATGTTGTTGTTATACCGCCTCGTTTAACCACATTGGAGAATCATCCAAGCGTTCTCGAACGTGTGTGACTGAAGGCTGTCGTTTGTGATCCAGAAATACAATCGGCCAAGGTCGCCCCACATCCAGCGAGCGTTGTCATCGCTATCGAGTTGGAGCAGCAATCGCCAATCGGCGGCACCAGATTCAAGCAACGGGACACGAGAATCTTCGTATCCTTCGGGGCTGCCGCAATAGATTCCGTTGGAAACCAATTGACATTCGAGTTGCATTTCATTTTGAACTTCTTGCGGATGCCCAAGTATGTGGTGACCGCCTGAGTCCTCAACTTCAATCATGTCAATGTAGACATCAAGTTCTTCCTCGGAGAGTTCAAGTGCTCGAACGATGTCTGATTGCCAACTCGGTGGAGTAATGGAATTGCTGAATGACAGCTGGCATGAGCCGTGCCGTCCGTGATCTGGTAGGCCTTCTGGGAAAGTTGCTCGCTGGAGTTCGCCATTTGGGGCGAGCCGAACATCCCAGCTGCCGCGATCCTCTGGGTCAAAGCCCCAAGTGGATTGCTCGGGATCGTAGAAGAACGAGAGGAGCCCGGCTGGAGCCAATACCGTTGAGCAGGAATATCGTGCTATATTTGCGAGGTTGATCTGGCCAAGAAACGACAGCGCTTTGCCATTCCAGTGTGGCCACTCAAAATCCTTAGGGACGTCCGGTTGACCGCCAAACTTGGATGCACCGACAGGGATAGTGTCGTCAGCTACAGGCTCGGTTTGAATGCTAACACAGGGCTCGACCGCGTCAATCAACTGGGAAGCGACGTGAGCTAGACCCGCATCCATCAAGCTTTGTCGAAACGTGTCGGTGTCAGTCATGGCTTTACACGTGTGAAACTCCGGGCTGAGACTGGATGATGAGACGAGGTTATTCTATGGCTGCGCGTTTCGCACAACAACACCTATTGCGAGGGACCTGAGCGCGCAAGCGAATTGCTTTTGATACCGAGGACGACAACACCGGCTGCAGGTTGGCCACTGAAACAGAGTGAACCAAAAAACCTTCCAATTCTGACATACAACCATCAGGACATCGCGACACGGCCTGTCACGGAACGAACGATCCCAAAAACTCATCTCACAAATCAAGATGCCATAATCTCATGAAACCTGTTCGAGATGGCACACCCTCTTTTTCCAAGAAATCCCGCCCGCACCTCTCGCCGCCTCCCCCACTCCATCTCCGCCACGATCGGTCGCAGCTCTCGCTCGGTGATCGGATCACGCCCTGACTCAATGTGGCGGTTTCATTCGTTTCGATCACAGATTCAGATACAGGGCGAATTGTCTCGGAGTCCCGTCATTTTTTCGATACAGAAACTGAATGGCTCGCCGCCCCTTCTTTCCAACCAACAGGTCGGGAACCAGATGCCATTCAAATCGTCGTTGGCTGATTCCAAACCGCAACCAGTTATGTTCTGAGCGACAGATGCTGTCCCGGCTGCCGTTCGTCATCAAAAAGCGGATGAACGCCGTGGCGTCGTCAACGTGCCGCTTGTGTCCGGTCGACCAGTTCTGATTGGCATATCGAACGAACTCGCTGCGCGCCTGACAGCCAAGTCGTTGCATCGTTCGGGGAATGATGCGACCGACTTCATGCAACCTTTTGTCGATTAACGTCATCGCCTGCCGCTGCAACTCCTCAATGTTGAGCGACAAGAACGCATCGCGATCGGCATCACGAATCGGCAGCCGATCTGCGACGTCAACCGGATCGCCTATGAAGGCACTCCGCAGCTCGGCGTCAGCAAGGAGCCGTGCCAACGCTGTTGTCAGTTCGAGAGGCGTCAAACGCAGACTCCAGTCTTTTCAGGTCCTGAGTCAATTCGTCGGTACAAGGAAACCTGGCATCTCGTTCGATGATGACGGAACGAACGGGTGCATAATTCAAGACGTCACATACGAGCTCGAATAAATCGTTTTGAATGGGTTCAGCGTGCAGGTCGTGCCAGTACCCGTCGCGAAGGGAATAGCCGACCACGTGCAGCTGCGCGATTCGACTCGGCTCCAATTCGCGCAGCCATCGGCCAGCGTCGAATTTGTGGTTCCGGCTGTTGATGAACAGGTTCGTGACATCCAACAACAGCCCGCAACCGGCCCGTTCGCAGAGCTTGTTCAGAAATTCGGTTTCACTCAGATCGCCGTCCAAACGCAGATGTGTCGTGATGTTTTCGAGGATCAGAGTTCGGCCGCACCGCTCGGAAACCTCGATTGCGTGATCCACCAATACGGCCAATGTTTCGACCGACGGGGGAATTGGGTTGAGATGACCGAGATCAATCTCTTCAGAACGTGTGAACGCGACGTGTTCACTGATCCATTCCGGCTGCGCGGCTTCGACGACGGCGGCAAACTTGTCGAGCGTTGATTGATCCAACGGTCCAGGCGTTCCCAGCGACAAACCCAATCCGTGAACGAAGAGCGGGTAATCCTTCGTGAGTTTGCTCAGTTTTTCCTTGCCGCCATCGAAGAAATGTTCCGCCGTGATTTCGAGACATCCCACTTCTGGAGGACGGCTCGCGATCCACTGAGCCAACTCGCGACGATATCCGACACCTATCCACCGCATCCGCCACAACCTCCTCCCCCGCAACCGCCACCGCAACTGCTGCCACAACTACTGCCGCAGCTGCTGGAACAACTGCTGAAGCTGCCGAAACCGCTGCTCCCATCTCCCTCAACTCCGTGGAACGCCCCTTTGAAAAGGTGGACCAGGGGCAACAATGCGAAGAAGAAAAAGAGCACCCCAGGAACCATCCGCAAAAAACGACTCAACGGTTCGACGAACCAGAATAGTCCCATCGCGACGGCAGAGACCGCGCCGACAGTTACAAAGCGCAAGGTCTTGAAGTTGCCAGCTTCGTCCTCGTACGAGCCGTTATCAACGGCCTCGGTCCGTGCGGACAAAAGCATGTAGCCTCCAAGTCCCATCCCGAGGAACAAAAATCCGAATTTCGACATTCCATGCGTGGCGCCATAGATGATACGCACGATGGCCACCGCCTCGAAGATCAGCGCCGCCAGGTAATTCACCATATCGCGATCGGCGAACGAATGCCGGATCACGGCGGCGGCGGCCAACAAAGCCACGAACAGACCGAGATACCATGCCAGAAATGTCGGACCCGACATGTGAGTTTGCACAAAGTATGACGCGGCGATTAACAATAGCGAGGCGGGGATGCCAACGCGCATCAGAATGGATTTTGCCGCTTCCTGCGAAATCGGCTCACGCACGACTTCCGTTTCCATCTTGCGACCGAGCTTCTCGTTGTAGCCGCATGCGATGCACAGAACGGCGTCGCGGTCCATCGGCACTCTGCATCGCGAGCACCTGATGGTCGGCTGTTCTGCCGCGCTTTCGGAATCCGACGATTCGATCTCTTCCGACGACCGTCCGGGAACTGCCAGGACTCGCGAGCATTTCGGACACTTCACGCTTTTGCCGGCGTAGCGCTTTGGTACGCGAATCTTATTCTTGCATTGGCAGGTGATTCTGATCGCCATGAGTCAGTCGTCTGCGCTGGCGGTTTCCATGCTGTCGACGATCTTCGCCGTCGAGCGAACCGTCTCCGTAAACGATTCGTAGAGTTGTCTGACGCGAGCCGCATCAACGTGAGACTGCCCGCTCAACTCGAACACCGCCTTCAACGGGTCCGTGTTCAAAGCCAGTAGTTCGGCAGCCGCGTCGATCAATTCATCGTCGGAATCAGGAACCGGCTCGTTCTTCAGAATCAGTAGCGCCGAGAAAGTTGTCAGCAGCGACGTTGCGGCCGATGTCAGCGTGTCGCGGATCAATTTCGGATGCTGGGCGTTCTGGACGTAGAAACTGCGCAGCCGCAGCATCAGATTCTTGATCTCCTGTTCGCAACGCAGTCGTAAATGATCGACTCCGACGACGAGATTCAAAAGAACATCCTTTCCGACCAGCAGGCGATGGTGCTGCTGCATATTGATGAACTTGACGGGGAATACGTCGGTCGAACTATGCAGGTCATCTTCGGTGAGAATCAGCGGAGTCAAGCCGATTGACCGGCGGGCCAATTGAATCGGTCCTGCGAGTCGATCGAGCGCCTCAACGCTCATCGACTTAAGCACGATCATGACGTTGACGTTCGCCGGCGGCGTTTCCGGTTTGCGGACCGCGGCACCATAAACGATGACCGAGACAAGTTGGTCTTCAAGGCTCACGCGAATCTGGTTGCAGAAGTGCTCCAACCGTTCGCGAATCGTTGACGGTAATTCCGGTTGTGAATTGATTGTCTGTTCCACGCCCGATCAACTTTGTCTGAGGTTGCGAGAATGAGAACCGGGTTGAGTTACTCGACTTGCACCGACTCGACCAGCGGCATGCGTTTCCTTTTTTTGCAGATGTCCAACTAGCGAGGCTCGCTGTGCGACTGAGTCACTCTGGCAATTCGGCAGCGATTCGCCGACATCCACATCGCTCCAACGCAATCGCCGTGTTGATTGCCGCCCAGTTTATGACGCCGCAGCGTTAAGTGACAGGCCTAAAGTGGCAGGAAGGCGAATTCAATGAGGATACCGCAGGCCCAGCAGATCTTCGACGGTTGATTCGCTCAGCGTACCGTCATTGGACGCCGCATGTTGTTTCCACGCCGTGCCGAATGGCCGACTTGGAAAACAAAACGCCGGCTTGCCGTGCGAGTCGAGGTTGACGACGCGTCAGTCGAAGAATCGGCCCCATCGGCCATGCGGAAAGTGTCGGTGGCCGTGAAATCCCCACAGGCCGTGGAAGCTGTCGAGCTCTCCGGACAACAGGACCGTTTCCGACTCGTCGGTCGTCCGAATTTCGACGGCGTCGCCACTTTCGACGTCGGTAGGAACGGTGTCGCCATCATTGCTGTCGAGCTTCAATGATCCGCCGAGCGAGCCGTCCTCCATTTCTTCGATCGTAATCGTGCCGACAGAGGAACCGTCTACGAACACCTCAACGGTTTCGCCGGCTTCCACCGAAGTCACGTCTTCAATTTTCACCTTGAGAAGCGCCTCATCGGCGTGCGCTACATACTTCACTTGCCCCGAAGCGGCAGGATCCGCTTCGCTGCCGGTTAGCTGGCCCTTCAGTGCGGTTGTTTCGTCATGAGAAGAATCGTGACTCCATGCAGCATGCCGGAATGGTCCCCGCCAGTGATGGTGAAACCCCCGATGGCCGTGGAAGCTGTCGAGTTCTCCGGACAACAGGACCGTCTCTGACTCGTCGGTCGTCCGAATTTCGACGACGTCGCCACCTTCGACGTCCGTTGGAACGGCGTCGCCGTCACGGCTGTTGAGCTTCAATGATCCGCCGAGCGAGCCGTCCTCCATTTCTTCGATCGTGATCGTGCCCACAGAGGAACCGTCGACGAACACCTCGACGGTTTCGCCGGCTTCCACCGAAGTCACGTCGTCAATTTTCACTTTGAGAAGCGAGTCATCGGCGTGCGCTACATATTTCAGATGCCCCGAGGCGGAAGGATCCGCTTCGCTGCCGGTAAGTTGGCCCTTCAGCGCGGCGTGTTGATGATCGTGATCCTCATCGGGAGCCCCGTCGCTCACCGACGCACTGGTCGTGGCGCTCAACAAAACGCGTTGCTCAAGCATCTCAACCTGATAGGGAACAGACGCGAGTCGTCGACCGCCGGCACGTCGCCGTATTTTCGACCGCTTTGGAAAGCATTTCTCGAAGAGTTCCGCGATGCCGATCATTGTCATTTCCTCGTCGTCAGTCGTTTCATGAAAACCATAGAGTGAGTGGCAACTTGGACGTCGCCCTTCCCGGACGGCTTCCCGAATCAGATCGCATTGGCGCTGGATACGAATTCGGGATCGCGCATAATCTGCGCTAATCACAATTGCCAAGTCGCCTCTGTTTCAATGAAGTTGCTCCGTATTAATAACGTATTGCTGAAGCCAATTTACACAGGACAATCGCCAACTCGGCATCGATCGATCGAAATCGACCGGAACGGTGAGGAGCGTCGTAAGTGTATGGTGTCACGGATATTACGTTGATCGAACGGAGTTCGTCGCTTCGCTACAGGACGAAGCGCCGGTCCGTTCGGCTCGGATGCGCCGGGTGGCGCGGGCAGTTGATCGGCCCGTGCTTGTTGGGTCACTCGACTTCGCACTGGCTGACAAGCAGCCAGTGGCACGCTTTTTTGGGCGGGCTGCTGATGTCGCTCGTCTGTCTGGACCGCCGAGTCACCCGACCGGTCAGAGATCCTCGAGGACGCGAGTGCAGACCTCGACCATCTGCGGGTCTTCGATCTGTTCGCCAATCGCTTTGGCCTGCTGGAGCGACGAAGCGGCTTTCTCAACTTCGCCCAAACTCGCGTACGCAATGCCGAGGTTGCAGAGGCGCGCGCCCTCGCCCCGCCGGTCACCGATCTCGCGCGAGATGACCAGCGCCTGTTCGTAGTACCCAACGGTCTTCTTGAACTCGCCCATGCTCAAGTAGGCGCTGCCAAGATTGCTGAGGCGCCTGCCTTCGCCCTGCCGGTCGCCGATCTCACGGGCGATGACCAGCGCCTGTTCGTGATACCCAATCGCCTTCTGCACCTCACCCAGATTCCGGTAGGCGCTGCCGAGATTGCCGAGGGCGTTGCCCTCGCCCTGTCGGTCGCCGGTCTCGCGGGAGATGACCAGCGCCTGCTCGTAATACCCAATCGCCTTTCGAACCTCACCCAAGTCCGCGTAGGCGAGGCCGAGGCTGCCGAGGGCGTTGCCCTCGCCCCGCCGGTCGCCGATCTCCCGAGCGATGACCAGTTGCTGTTCGAAGTATCCGATCGCCTTTTCGACCTCGCCCAACCGCGCGTAGGCGGTGCCGAGGTTGCCGAGATCGCTGCCCTCGCCCTGTCGGTCGCCGGTCTCGCGGGAGATGACCAGCGCCTGTTCGTGGTACCCAATCGCCTTTCGGACCTCACCCAAGTCCGCGTAGGCGAGGCCGAGGTTGCCGAAGGTGGCGCCCTCAGCCCGACGGTCGCCGATCTCGCACAGGACGACGAGCGCCTGTTCGAAGTACCCAATAGCCTGCTGAACTTCGCCGAGTCGCAAATGTGATAGTCCCACCGTGCCCAACAACGGACCAAGCAACGTGCGGTCCATCTGTGTTCGCACCGACTCTTCGAGGAACGGCTCGAGCACCCGTAACCCCTCACGAACACGGCCGCGTTGTTGCAACCACTGCGACGCCGAGCCCAGGAGCTCGTTGGCGCGGTCGTACTCTCCCGCCTGGAACAAGTGGTGACCGGCCTCGATATCGGTATCGATGTAAGGGGATTCCTTCGCGGCGGCCTCCAGGTGCTCGCCCAGGCGGCGGTGGGCCTGGAGGCGTAGCTCGGGTGAGTCGCCGTGCGCTTCGCGGATGAAGCGCTCTGTCGCGGGATGGAGCGTGTAGCGGGTACTTGTACCGATTTGATCTTTGGCTACACGAACCCACAGTTCGACTTGCTCAAGCAGCGACGTGTCTCGCAGCCGCTCGGCCGTCGTCAGCGCTTCGGCTGTCGGCTCATCGGGTTCGCCCAACAGTCCCAGAAGATCCCATTCGGCGGGCCGACGCAGGACGGTCATTCGGTATAAGAAGCGGCGCGCCGGTTCGTTCAGCACCCGTTCCCACAGAGCCTCAAGTAGCAGATTGTCCTTGAGCTTCTCGGCCACGTCGGGCAGACAAGGGTTGACGAGTTCGAGCCACTCTTTTTCGATTTCATCGGGCTTCGGCGGCACCGACAGCGCCCACTCGCCCTTCGTGTCGCGCCAACTTACGAGCGCGTGCTCGACGAGGTCGTTTGCGTACTCGACGGCTCGCGGATGGCCGTCGAGGCGCGACACCAGCCACGACCGCGTCGGCGGGGCGAGCCGCTGTAAAGCTTCAAACCACTCGGTGAGCCGAAAGAGTGCATCGACGGGCAGCGGCGTGACCGGGAGCAGTGCGCTACTAAAATCATCATTGCGGTAGCGGCAGCTCGCGATGAGGTAGAACGCCTTCGTGTCGACCGCGATTTTGTAGGCGGTCCGCCAGATTGTCTCCAGAGCCGGCTCGGCCCACTCGCCGAATGCGGCGTCTTCGCTTTCGTCCTCCGGGCCGATCAACAGCGACTCGAGGTTGTCGAGATAGAGTACGAGCCCCGGAGCGTTCTGGACAAGCACTTGAAGGAAGAAGACAAAGCGTTTTGCCGCGTCATCGCCGGCGGCTTGATCGACTTGCTGGACGACGCCCTCCCAGTCCAGGCCGAAACGCTTGCGGCAATAGTCGAGAAGCTGACCGACGAGCGCCTCGGCTCGATTCTGCTGACTCTCGACCTCCTGGCACCACAGCGTGCAGACGTTCGCTTCCTCGTCGGTGAGCCAAGGCAGCACGCGCTGGGCCAGCGTGCTCTTTCCCAGCCCACCGAGACCCTGGAGGACGAGCACGCGGGCGCCCTGCCGGATGCGACGACGGATTTTGTGCTGTTCCAACCGGCGGCCGATGAAGCCCGCCTTGAGCACCTTGCGGTCACCGAAGCCCTCGAACCGCCGCTGGAGAACCCGCGAGGCGAGCCGCTTTCCCGCCGGCACCGCGACCGAGAGAGGCCACTCGGGGCCGCGGCGATAGAAGACGAGCTGGGACCAGGCGAAGGGGTAAGCATCGCGGTTGTCGAGTGGAGCCTTGAGTCTGTCGCGCGCGAGGCGGACCGCGTCACGCGTGGAGCGGCCGCCGGCGATCGCTTCGTAGATCGTTTCCTCGGCTCGCGTCGAGAGTTCGTCGCCGATCGGGCCGAAGTAGCCCACGACCTCGGTCACGCCCGCCTTGTGAAGCTGCACCGCCGCGCTAGGATCACCCGGCTGTTCCTCCCGGGGAGCCGAGGGATCGTTGCCGTGGCAACTCGCCAAATAGAAAAAGGGCGGCAAGCGACGCTCGTTGGGCAGCCGCTGGCGAATCCTTTTGATGATCTCGCCCACGTCGACGACGTCGTTGCGACCTTCGTCATCCTCGAACAGCAGCGCGCCGGGCATGCCGTGTCCCGAGAAGTGGATGCCCGTCGGCTGTTCGGCGTCAACCGTGTCGATGAGATCCTCGATCGTGCCCAGTTCGGTCGGCACCATCGCACAACGACCGGCCGTCGCACGCGTGATCCGATAGCTCTCGGCTTCGTAACTCAGCCGCGAGTTTTCGGGCGCGGAGACGTTGACGACGAGCTTAAACGGCGTCGTTGGCTCCCGGAGCAATGTCTCCCCGGCCACGTCGGTCGGCGTCGTGCGTACCAGGTCGATGCGGCCCTCGCGCACCAGAAACTCATCGCCGTGGTAAAGCAACTCCCAGGGCAGCGAGAGCAGGTAATCGTCATCGCTACAAATTTGCACGACGGGCCGCGCGCGGTCGGGCGTGAGCAGCTTCGCGAGTCGCTTTGCGTCCACTGGCTCAAACAGCACATCGAACAGCGCGTTCCCCAACACACGCGCGTGGCGGAACAGGTCGGCGCGGTCGGCATCCTTCGTCAGAGCCTCGCGGTGCAGTTTGCCGAACTCGAGCTGGGCGACGCCGAAGCTCTCTTCGGCCTTCCACGGCAGAGGCACCGTTCGCGTCGAGCCGTCGGGACGAACAACGCTCAACCGCTCGTCGTCGCTAGACAGCGTGAACTCGAAGTCGAACTCGTCCTGTTTTTGATCGATCGCGCCATCTCCCAAAAGAGCATCGGTGATGCGCAACAGAACGAACGCGACTCAATCGGTGATCGTTTGAGTCGAAGATCGTTCTGAGCACTCATCGCCCGGGAGATGGTTTCGCGAATGCGAAGCGAGCGAGAGATGTAAGCTACCCTGTCTTATTCGGGATATCAAATCGCGGCGGTCGCTACGATTGACAGCGCACCTTGGATGGGCGGCGCGATTCTGGCGACAGTTGGACAGGGCACCTAACCGCGAAAATAAATCGGATTCGACAGAATCCACACTTTCGGTTCTCCAGCGAGGTTCAGCCAGACTTCGATTCGGTAGATGCCGGCTTGGGTGACTTTGAACTCGAAAGATCGGCCCGTGTGACGGGTGACTTCTTTTCCATCCCGCAGCAGCCGAAACGTGCCAGGGAGCGGCGCGGCCGATTCGAACTTCGTTCCCTCTGAAAAAGGAACCTCGCTTCCCATCGCGTGTATCGTGTCTCCGCTAACCGCCTGAAACACGAAGCCACTCGGGTCGGCGATCCAATCGAACGCGACGAACGCCCGCCCCTTTTGAAGTGCGTCTCTCGCCGCCGCCTCACTCAACTCGTCCATCAGCAGATGAGTGCTCACGTGGCGAAAGCTGCGGGCATAGGGATCGAGATCCAACTCGAACACGGTGTCGCCGGGCTTGCTGCCCAACAACAAAGGCTTAAGCAGCGGCAGCTTTTGCGGGTCGAGCGTGGTCACGACTTCGCCCAGACCGTCGGTGAGCTGTAGCTTGCCGTCATCAAGCCTCTTCGCCCGGAGGCCCTGATTGTGATGCGAATCGTTGGCTGCGATGCCGGTATGCGGCGATACTGCGCACAGCGCGTCCCATTTTTTCAAATAGGCAGCCGGATAATCGTGCAGCGCGGCGAAAACTCCCTGCGGGTATTTCTTGACGGCCGGGGCGATCTGCAGCATCAAAGTCAGCGGGTTGAACAGAGCCTTGGCGAGCCGAGTTTCGTCTTTGAAGTCGGCATGCGTGTTGTAGATTTCCGTTCCCGTTAAGCCGTTCAGTTCCCAGTCCATCCGCTCTTCTAAATGCGAAAGAAACGTCAGGCCGCCCGTCGATCGAACGGCGTCCGAGAATTCCTGCGACCCCGCGCCCAATTTGTCCTGCACGCTCGACTTGGGATACGAAAGCAAACCATGCTTCTCGGCTCCGGGAATGAGCAACACGCCGTCACTTGAGCCTCGGTGCCCGTCGGTGAAGAAGTCGTAGCTTTCTTCGGGGTGCTCGGTGAACATCACGATCCGCACACCGGCCTTGTGGGCCGCTTTGACGATCTCAGCGATCGAGCCGTTGCTGTCATGCGAAAGGTGTGAGTGAACGTGCAGAACCGCGCGGTAGTCGGTCAACCCGCTATTGAGCGCAACAGGCTCGCGGTCGTTCTTCAGCAATTCGATGGCTTGCTGCTGCGCTTTGAGTCGATCCAGCGTCAAACGATCCAACGCGTCAGCCGCCGCGACATTCGCAAGCAGCGGCGCGATCAGCGCGCCTGCCATTGTAATGTGCACGCGGTACCGGCGACGCTGACGACCAAGGGAGTGCTGACGATACATTGGGAATCTGGCCCGTTGCAACATGAAGTGATGACCGATTCGAAGCGCTTTTATTTCCTCGAAATGCCAATCGGCGCGACGTTCTTCTCGTCCCTACCGAAGAACTCTTCCTCTACGGTAGGCAGGCGGTGCGGCGCGGGTCAAGGCGGACTTCGTATCTGGTGGGATACTCGGCCACAAACCCGATTGGCGGCGAGAACCGGGTTACGCGCTGGGGGTGGCGGCGTTGGATGGGACGTCGCCTCGGGCGGCAATCAACGCGTCCAACTCGGCCTTCAGCTTCGGCAGGATCTCATCGTAGGGAAACGCGCCGAGTGGTTCGCCGCCCCGTTTGAGATTAACGTAATTCGGCGCGCACCACAGGCCCAGATCGGCGTCATCGGTTTCGCCCGGTCCGTTCACACGGCATCCCATCACGGCAATCGTGATAGCGTGGTCCTTGGCGTAAGCCGTCATGCGTTTGACGTCGGCGGCCAAATCGACGAACGCTTCGTTCTCGACCCGCGAACAACTGGGGCAGCTAATAATGTTCAACGTGTCGAGACCGTAATCGACGACCGAACGTACTCGGCCCGCGGCGATGTCGGCGAGAATCTGCCGGCCCGCGGAGATCTCCTCGGGCTTTCGATCGTTGGGAACGGTCAGCGAAACACGGATCGTGTCGCCGATGCCTCGGCTAATGAGCTGCTCGAATGCGATCCGCGTTTTGATAACGCCATCCGGAGGCAGGCCGGCTTCGGTAACGCCCAAATGCAGCGGCACGTTCGGGCGTTGTTCCGCGAATCGCCCGTTGACCTCAATGACTTTCGCCGGGTCGGAATCTTTCAAGGAGACGCAGTAGCGAGTGAAGCCGATCGAATCCAAGAATTCACAGTGATCGAACGCGCTTTCGAGCATCGGAGAGATCGAATCGTCGGCCGCGAACTTTTCGAGCTTCTCGGGATCGACCGACCCACAGTTCACGCCGACACGAATCGCGCAATCGTTCTCGGCCGCAATGCCCGCCAGGAATTGGACCTTGTCCTTCCACGGTTTTTGCCGCTCGTGATGATAGAGATGCCCCGGGTTGTATCGCAGCTTTGAGACATAGGGAGCGACGCGCTCGGCGAGCCGATAGTTCTCTTGCAAGTCGATTGAAAGGTTGGCCGTTGTTTGATCGGCGATGGCGACGAGCGCGTCGGCGTCCTTCGAACTGTCGACGGCGATTCGTATCACGTCGGCGCCGGCGTCGGTCAGCGCGTTCACCTGGGCCACGGTGGCATCGACATCCTGGGTGCGCGTGGCCGTCATGCTCTGAACGGCAATCGGATGGGTTTCCCCGATCACGGCCGATCCGATCCGCACGTCGCGCGTGGGGTTGCGAGATAATACCATCCGGTCTTTCTCCTCGTCTTTCGACGTCGATCGGACTCTACAGCTAGTGTCGACGCGCGGTAAAGTATAGGCATTCTGGAATCTGTGAACACCCCGATCGTGGGTAGGCGTAGAGTTTGAGAAGTGACTTTCTGGTCAAATGTGACCGCGCATGAAAAGACCCCGGATATTGGTCCGGGGTCACTTCGATCCAGGACTGCCAAGCGACTCCATTCCTTGCCTGACGAGTGCTTGACATGCCCTTGCTGACCGGATTCTAACGTCTGAAGACCGCGTCGTTGACTCGATTCGTCGCTTGCGCGTCCGGCATTTGTTTGTAGCGGTGTGATATTGCATCGTCTCCGTTTGGGATTAGCGAAAAGAACACGACGTAACTGCCTCGCCGTCGTTCGAATCCTATGCCAGCCGTTGAAAACTTCTGGTACAATTGCCCCACGATGAACACGCTCAGAAAACTCCGCTCGCCTTGGGTCGTCGTCACGTTGCTGTTGGCGACGTACGTGACGTCGTACTTTCTGGTGAGTAACTTTTTGCCGGGTGGACCTGATTCGTACAAGAACAACATGATGTTATTCCAGGTTCGCGGCCGCGTGTTCGATCGTGGCTGGATGCTCGACTTTTACCATCCGATAATCCACGCCGAGTCGAAGGTGCGAGTAGGGGAATTCGTTGTGTGGTCCTCGGACAACCAGCCCTCGTGGTGGGGTCGTCGGGATTGGTGGGACCACGTCCCGCCCCCCACGCCAACTGCCCCAATATCCCGTTGATTCCGTCATTGCTGCTTGCTTCAATTGCGGTAATGCTTGCGGCGTCGAACGTTTGAACCGCCTGTGATTGAAAACTAGCACCATCAAGCTACCTTGCGGCCCACGCCGGCCGTTGGGAATTCCTGATACAATCACGCCATCATGAACACCATCCGAAAACTCTGTTCACCGTGGGTCATCGTCGCATTGCTGCTGCCGACGTGCGGTGGGGCGTATGTGGGTTCGTACTTTGCGGTGACTGACTACTATGCAATCCCCCCAGACGAGTTTAGCGTCCGCGCGTTCAAGCATTCATGGATGGTCGACTTTTACCGGCCGATGATTTACGTCGAGTCGAAGGTGCGCCGCAAGACAATCATTCCGATGCACATTGACCGCCAAATTTTGGGATGCCTCAGCATGCCCCCCGTATTTCCGATTGAGCTTGAAACAATCACGTCACCATGAACGCCCTCCGAAAACTCCGCGCAGTGACTTCTTGCTGACGAGCCCCCGCTGGACGAGCCCCCGTTGGACCAACACATGAGCGTCGAACCAGTCCGCAAGAGACGACTTCCTGTCTCGCTTACAGTCGTGACTCCGATTGTGTTGGTGGTCGTGTATGTGCTTGGCGTCGGACCCACGTCCTGGCTGGCGGCGAATGGTCACTTTTCCGGTCAAACACTTGAACTTTTGGAAACTCTGTACGCGCCCTTGTTCTGGTCTTACGACAACGTCCCGGGGGTGAAATACTTTCATGACTGGTACGTCGAGCTGTGGCGCTCGTAACGAGCCCGAGCCGCGAGTTCACGCGAGCACCCTTCCGGCCAATCAAAATGCCCGGTCCCATGCTTCCTGGAATCGGCTGCCGGGGGATGTATGCCGGGGGGTTCGTTGTTGTTATCTGGCCATGTCTACCACGCGTTCGCGGCTGTGGGTGTCTAGTCCCGCCATGCGACCCTGGGCCGGGTTTAGGTTCGCGCTTTGGAGATTCCTGATACAATCACGTCGTCATGAACACCATCCGAAAACCCCTTTCGCCGTGGGTCGTCATCACTGTGCTACTGGCGCCATACGCGGGGCCGTACTTTGCGTTGGGTACGTACATCCACATAACGGTGGTGGATGGTCAGACCGCTGGTGAATTGCGCAACCGCGTGTTCACGAACAAATGGATGACCGATTTCTACCGGCCGTTGCTCTACGTCGAGTCAAAGGTGCGTGGAAAGACGTTGGGTGTGTGGCATCATTACGCCCATCCCGGTTCGATGAGTGCGCCTCCGCACAACTCCCGTGCCACGCTCTAAAAACCCGGTTTCAGACACGGACACTACCCACGTCATGAACACCCTCCGAAAACTCCGTTCGCCGTGGGTCATCGTCACTGTGCTACTGGTGTCGTACCCGATGTCGTACTTATCGGTGGGTGAATACAAGCGGATTTATCATCGAGGTGTGTTGGCGCAGATTTTACAGGACCCGTACGTCTGCCACCGCAGATTCAATCATGAATGGATGATTGGTTTCTACCGGCCGTTGGCCGATGTCGAGGAGAAGGTGCGGTGCAAGCGCGTCTTACTCACCACGTATTACATTGGATACGCCTCAGATTAACTCTGCCTCCGCACGTGTCCCGTGCCGCCCGCCCGCAACCGCGAATGAGTTTGGTACAATCACGCCGTCATGGAAATCATCCGAAAACTCGGTTCGCCTTGGGTCATCGTTACGCTGCTGCTGGCGACGTACGTGACGTCGTACTTTGCGTTGAGTGAGTACTATGCTAGTAGTGACGACCAGCCTCGTGGGAAGGGGGTTGACTACGTTTACGTGTCCCATTCAGTGAACGTCCGCGAATTCAAACATTCATCGATGGCCGATTTCTTCCGGCCGATAACATACGTCGAGTCGAAGGTGCGCGGCGAGGCAGTCATTGCGTGGTAGGCTGATACTGGACGCTGGCAGCACATCGACACAACTCCCGTGCCACCTACGCGAAATCGCGATTGAACCTGTATCACGACACGATCGCGCGACGCCGGGCTGCTGCATTCACACATGAAGTTCGACATGGTACGATCCTCACAGTCAGTCAAAGTTGACGCCCTAATACGGAGCTGTTTTTGATGGAATCTTTGTTGCCATTTGATGTGCTCTCACGCTGGATTCACGTCGGCGGGGCGATCGCCGTGCTGGGCGGAAGCGTGTTCATCCGCTTCGTGCTCATGCCGGCGGTCTCTGAGTTGCCCGACGACCAGCGAGAGGCCCTGCACGAACGTGTGATGAGCCGTTGGCGGCGTCTCGTCGGAGCGGGCATTGGGCTGTTGTTGTTGAGCGGAATGTATAACTTCGTCCGCGCCGTTCCACATCATTCGGGACAGCCGTTGTATCATGCGCTGATGGGAATCAAGATTCTGCTGGCGATCGTGGTGTTCTTCCTGGCTTCGGCTTTAGCAGGACGGTCCAAGGCGTTCGACGGGTTGCGGGCGAAGGCGCGCACGTGGATCGTGCTCACGATAGTGTTGTCCGCTGCCGTTGTCGCCATCGCCGGCTATCTGAAGGTTGCCGTCAAGCCGGTGTCGGCGGAGCCGCCCGAGCCCGACGGTCCGGTTGTCTCGACGCCGGCCAACCCGCCGGCTCCCGCTCAGCGCACGATGTGACCTGTCCAGCGCTTTGTTCTTGCGTGCTGGTTTCGCAGTTCCACACGAAAGCCGACGATGA